>Ga0099826_10000670_pt1 | contig 17721 bp, 10 predicted proteins | sample Mtrugardesep15_FD_76830 | JGI IMG/M metagenome (GOLD analysis project Ga0099826, IMG submission 76830) | Root nodule microbial communities of legume samples collected from California, USA - M. trunc garden sep15 | ecosystem: Host-associated > Plants > Roots > Nodule | place: USA: California... | reverse complement strand
ATAATTGAGTTTACAAATAGCATAATCAATGAAAGAATTAAAACATACATAAACTGGTAAAGAATGGAGGAAATCGCCCCGCTCTTCAGTCTCCGGGTCTGCAAATCTCACTTTCTCTCTCCAGAATTCGTAACCCTTGTTTTCATATTAGTCTTCAGCTTAAATAGGCACAAAAATTCGCCCAAAATCGTGTCATGTTTTAAGTAAATCGGGACACATTTTCACCTTGTGTAACAAGAAATTGAATTACGGTTTCACCAAATCGTGTCACGTTTTAGTCATCGTGACACGTATTCCTCTATGTCGAAACAATGCATTCTGCCTTGTGGAATCGTGTCACGTTTTTGACAAATCGTGACACGTTTTACTCTTTTCATTTTCTTCAGTTTTCTTGCTGCTTAAGTTGCTTTGTGAACTCCAAAATGTGACAAAATTACATAGAAAATTACGTAATGACAACATGTCATCAACAAGTAAGCATCATCAACATTTAAGCAAATCAAGTTGACCCTTAGTAAAATACACACCACTTATACATGTTCAAAACAAAAGCACATCAATGATTATCACATCTTAACATAGTTATACATCTTTAAATGACACCGTCATAAATTACAACATCATTAAATAACACTTTAATTACCTATCGTCAAATCACACATCTTCTTAATAGACTTGTAGTTTTGTATGCAATGTCTCAAACTCGACACTATATGCATGTGGTACCAACCTATCACCATCATCAAATATTTTGGACATCAGAGGTATGTTGTTGATTTTGTCCACACCATCGTCAAATACAACATCGTCAAATAGGAATGACCATGAATGCATGAACACAATTAAAGACTCAACAATGCACATCATTATGACTCGATAGTTACACATCATCATATATCTACATCGTCATATATTTTATTATTTACACATCATTAATTAACACATCAATTACACGAGAGCCCCTAATATGGACCTCAATTTAAAGGGACCATGGGTGGTCCTCAATAATTTACTTGCTATAGCAAGTCACCATTATAATGGGTACAAAGCTTGTGGGATCAGTTGGCATTTTGTGAATATATGCAATATACTCGTTCTTTTTCTCTGGGGACAGTTTTTCTTTTCCTTCTACAATTGAAATGGTTTCGAGAGTTGCACATTAAAAAATGAAATGATTTCAAAGGTTTAGTTTAATTTGGTTCCATGTTCTATCACTAAGTGAACTAGTAATAAACTCAAACTTCCCTCTCTTCACTAATTGTGGATCCTTAAAGTATTCTTTTATATAGTTTTATTTTTACCTCACTTCCATTTGCAATTCATATGTACCACTGAAACAAAAACTAAAGCGTCAATCTACATCCTTTTGAAAAATCTAAACTTTAAAGTTTTCTTTGCAGTTAGTACTAATACAAGTATGAGTTTATTTTTCATGAAAGAGATGTGTTGTTATGCTTATTTGTTGTTGATAATTAAAAGACATAAAAATTGCATACAAAATGAGGAAAAAACATTGCATACAAAATTTAAATTGTTAAGATCTTTTTGTGATTTGGAAATAGCTATTTTATTTATGTAGCTAGAAAACATATACATGCAGTGGGTTGAGATTCTTTAGGATGGATTTTAAATTAATAGATTTTATGTTCAAAGATTAATATGAAGTTGTTGTAGTAGTAGAACATTTACCGTTTAAAAGACATATTTGTTCTAAGATGGATTGATAATGGTTATGGAGGAGTTTTAGAACCAGAAAGAGAAAGAAGGTACACAACACAAAGTGCCAGCAGTCCCCATAAGGTTATAATTGTGACTTGCTATAGCAAGTAGTTTATCGAGGTCCACCCATAGTCCCTTTAAATTGAGATCCATATTAGGGGCTTCCTTTAATCGATAAATAACTAACATAAAATATTTATTTCTAAATATAATTATTGTTATCACAAATATAATGCCAATAATCATAATTCAAAATAGATCCTTATCCTAATACTATGATATTAAAATCATAGTCATAGTTACAATGTGATATCACCCATATACATTATATAGCAAAGTATGTAGTATTAAATAACAAACTATTTTTTCAAAACCAATTTTGCGTTAAATCTTGATACAAAGAATAAGGAAAAACTATTTAAAATTCATAAAGTTTGGCAATGATAAAACCGATCATAAAGAAAATATAGGGACAATCTTTAGTTAAAGAGACACAACATGGTGAAAATTTAGTCAAACACAAATCAAACTCAAACAAACACAACATGGTGAGAAAAACAATTTGGCACCAATTTAAATGAGGATGAACACGGTACTATAATTAAAATAGGCTTTGATAAATAGATTCACATGAATAAAATAGCCATCGATACATTTTGTGGCCGATTTTATCAAAAAAAGAAATACATTGATATATAGGTAAAAATAGAACAAGATACATTGATAGACAATCATGCAATAAATTAAAGGCATGAATGGATAAAATAAACAACACACAACCATCGAAAAATATAATAAACAACACAACATGGCCAATTAAACCACAAAATTAGCACATCAACATTATGAATTCAGAAATAAAAACATACCTACAATCACAATGTCAAATTAGAGCACGAATTTAACATGAATTCATTAAAAGATCATGAAAAACAGTGGAAAATCAAACCCTTTACTACCCATATGTTCATAAAACCCTTATGGTGAATAGAGACTTCCCACTTACCCTAGTATGCCTCATTGCTTCTTCCCTCCACAACCTTAGTTTTTTATTTTTTCGTCAAAACTAAAATAAGTAACAAGAATTGTTTGGACGAAACAAAAATTCATGTGGATACGATACTCTACTTTATCACTCGGTAAATTATTTGGTACACTTGCCTAATCCGTACTTCCGCTTGCAAACCTAACAAATGCAAGCAGTGCTGTGAACCAATGAAAGAAAATTAATTTGTTGAGCTACCAAATGAACTTGATTTTGATAGCAGGTTTGGTAAGATCGAAGAGGACGTCAACAACATGATCCCCATCCATGAAGCTGAGATGGAAGATACGAGGAGTTTGATTCGAGACAACTATGTGTTAATTTTGATGAAACAACTGTTGAGTTGAAAAAGAGGCTCGGGAATGAAATTTCATAAATGAAGGAGTTTGAGACTAAAACTACATCTTTGATAAAGGATCTTAAGCTGATGGAGGAAACAATGAAGATGGAAATGGAAAAGCATGGACAAACAGTGCAGATCATTCATCTTTTAATAATTGTTATGATTTTGCTTTTGGATTGTATGTTCTTTAACAAACTAACATGATGAGTTACTAGTAAAAGAATCAAAGTTTGAAACCAAAGAAATATATAATTTCAATTAGTTTAGAAGTAATATTTATTGTTTGATATCAATTATTTTTAATTTATGTCCTTATGTAATGGTTGACTATGAATTAATGAAATAATTTGTTTTGTTAATGATCCCTGATTTAATTAAGATTGTTTAACTTTAATAAAACAAATGCAAACAGTCGCATAACAACTATAAGAAGTACATAAAATATCATTATTCAAAACAAAAAGTACATAAAATGTCATGAATTCTTTTTCAATTGGTCAGGACGAGAAACATTATGTCTTCTTGCAAAACAACTTTGTTTGTTTGCAAACTGTGTTTTTCTATGATAGGCTTTTAAAGGTGTGGCAGGCTACAAAAATCTTTTAAAAAAATGTCGGTTTTTAAGGTTGTTGTCCTTGGTGTCTATGTTTTCCTTGTGTTATCCAACAAATGACTATAAAATGATATATATTTATAGAATTTTTAGAATGGGAAAGAAAAAAAAAACCACGCCTTTTTTAATATTAAGGGTTCAATGTTAATTCCATCAAGACACAATTCATTGATGACATATCACGTAAATGACAAGGTGAGATATTAATCCATCAGGCTAGAATGTGTATTTATCCATGACAAGGTTTCTCGAATAATGTATTTCTCCATTAGACAATAAAGTATAATAACTTATTTGAGGTCCTTTCATCATAGAATAGGTCAACTTATTTTTCTTGTCCTACTATACTGCATTTTTACATTTTTTTACCGTCCTATGTCACGTAAATGAACATTGTGAGGCTTCCATGCAAAATGTTTATCTATATACCAAATTTGCATTATTCAATTAAAAAAAAAGGTTGGAATTACCAAAATGGTTATCAAATTCTACACTTTGAAAATTTGAGAGAGTAGAGTTAAACCATTCATTTTCATTTGCAACTCAACATTGGAATGTCTACTAAAAGTTGTCTTCAAGAATGAAGCAAACAATTGAAATACAAAACCCTAATGGCGAAAGCAGCTCTAACTTAACATATATGGTGTGAGGCTCCTTATCCTTATATTATAACTTTCATCTCTTTTATTTATTTATTTTTGAAGTTGTTGTGTATGGTTTACTTAGAAAATAATTTATAAATGACTTAGTGGGAATAATGTTATTGCTGAAAATGAAACTTCAATCAATTACCTTGCTCAATAAGTGAAAAAACTAAATGATGTTGTAAAGATTCCAGTTAAAAACATTGTAGTAAGTATACATATTTATATATGGTCTTTTAAGTTATTTTATTATTCTTTAACACAAAAATAAACTATAATATGTTAAATATTTGTTTTGTTAACATCTTAAAAATTTTATTGTGTCAAACAACTCTGTGGTTTTTGGTGAACTGCAACTAATTGTTCTCGAGAACTAATATTCTATTAAAAGCATCAAAGATTCACTTAAGTTGATAGAAGTGACTATTTGCTCAACTAATTTTGTTTCCAAAGGTACATCTGAAAATGCGAAAAAAAACTTGTGTTAAGTATTTAATGTTGTTATTGGGGAGAAGGAGAAAATTGTTGACCATCATGAACACTTGGATCCAAATGAAAAAAGAAAGTGTAAAGAGACAGATATCCACGGAGATATAGATAACCACAAAATGTTCGAAACTATTGTCATTTTTGATGATAAAGAGAACATTGTGAACAAAAGATTACGCCAAACTGTAGGTCACGATAAGGTTCAAAACAATCCAACACTTCCTGAGGAACGGACAAGTACAACAAACTTTGAGAGGTCTTGAAGACATAAAATGTTATGACTCTGTCAAACTCAAATGTTAAGAGATCAACTTCAAACTTTGGTGAGTTTAATCAGATAACTAAGAAATTGTTTCAAAGTCTTTCTCCAAGAAAGCAGAAGAAGAGGAATAACACATCATTTACTGGAAAAAAATCAACTCTTTGTGGTGTTAGTAGCTCGGGTGGAAGGATCAAAATATACAAGAGTCTGCTCCCTAAGGTTAAATGTTTAATTATAATTCATGAGTTTTTATTTGATTTAAATAAAAAGACACTCTTCATCTTTATTGATTGCTTTGTAGGGAATAAAACGGAATTTCCTAGTAACAACTGATTTGATCTTCCCGAGTTACAAATTATTACTTATCTGTATCATCTTGACAAAAACAAATTGTAAAAGCAATCACAATATGTTCCATGACCTTTTGTTTTTGCGTCTTTCATTTAAACTTTGTTTCATTTATTAACAATCTTTTTTATGTCAATGTAGAAAAATGTTGGTGATATCCAAGGGATAGAGGCATTTAGATATGACTTGAACACACTTTCTCATGGAAAAAGAGTGAACCAAAATGTAAATATTTTTTTTAATGATTATGACAAACTTGATCCTAAACTAATAATAATCAACATGCCACATATAAGTTGTATTTATTTTTTTTACTTCACTTGTTAATTATTTGTTATCAATAGATAATGAAAGTGGGTTGTAGGAGGGCAACATGAGTTTAAACAAATTACAATAGGGGAACTTTGTGGTATTTCCACCTTCCTTTGTGGTTAGTTATTTAGAAAATTTAATAATAAATATGATATAAATGTGAAGAGTTATTTGATGATATAAATGTGTAATATAAATCTAGGAGGATATTGCTTACATTACTTAACTTTGTGAATATGATACATAGATGTGTAATTTAGTATTGTAAGAGGTGTTTAAATAGTTTTCAAATAATTTCAGGATGATGTTATTTTAGAAAAGACAGTGGAGCATTTGATACATTTGTATTGCAGTGATTGGATGCAACTAGGGGTGTTAAGAACCGATCCAAAAAAACTGCCAACCGATCCAAAAAATCGAAAACCGCAATAAACCGATATTATTTTGGATGTATTTGGGCCATCTGGAGTAAGAACCGACCAGTTCGGTTCGGTTCAGTTTTCGGTTTATAACTTAAGAACCGGACCGAACCGAACCACACTTATTATGAAGTAACCAGACTCTTCTACTATACTGGAAAACACGCGTTCTACTAGACTAACATAAATGCTTCAGTTCACTCACCAATTACCAATGCAAATGGAAAACACGCGCTTTTAATTCCTTCTCTTTGTTTACTGACCAATGACTTTTGCTATTAAACCCTTTCAATTCCTTTCTTAAACTACCACCAACACTCATAAACGTGAAAATACAAACACTACCTCACCTCTCTTCTCTCCCCTTGCAATGTCTCGCCCACCACCAGTGCCAGTGCCGCCAATTCTGCCATCCTCTTTGGCAAGCACCACCAACAATCCTCTCATCGACTCTGATTCTCTCTCCATGGGTCATCATGTAACATTTTCGTGTATACTTACTACTACTTTGATACTCTTTTCCTTCTCTTCAATCGTTGAATGAATTAGATTAGAAAGAATGAGTTTATTGTCCAATTTGTGAAAATCCATGATCAAAGTGTGCTACTAGTAAAGTTTTATTCTTTGTGAAAACTCTTTGAATCACTTTTTCCCCCTTTGAATCACTTTCGGGTCTTGTTTTTTTTATTAGTTTGTGAAAATTCATGATCAATTGCTGAATTAAATAGATTAGAAAGAATGGGTTTTTGAATCACTTTCTTCTTTGTGTATAAAAAATGTTGATTGATTTTTTTTCATCACTTCTTCTTTGGTATAACTATCTGTCTGCTATTACTTCTTCGCGTATAAAATAATGTTGATTGAATTTTTTCATCACTTCTCTGGTATAACTTCTTCTTTGAATTACTTCTTCTCTGAATGTGCTATTATTTTTTTTATCAGTTATGTTCTATTTGTTTGGAAATATGCTTGGGTTATTTTTTTTTCATGTAAAAATGTTTGGTAATGGCAATTGTTGATTTTTTTTCCGATAAGAATGTAAGCTTAGAATCTAGTTTGTCATAGAATTATTTGTTGAGTTGTATATGAAATTATGAATATTTTGCAAGCTGTAAACATTGATGTGAACAAAGGTGAAGGTTCCAATGATAAACAAACACCAACTCTTCAACAATTGAAAAAAGAAGATGGGAAAGGAACTGGTAGTACTCTTTCCGGTGTCCATTTTGATGTTGAAGCATGAAGGAAAGCGTTAGCTAGGATGATAATTGTTGATGAGTTGCCTTTTAAGTTTCTTGAGGGGGAGGAATTTCACTATTTTGTGAGTGTTGTGCAGCCTAGATTCCCCATTCCTTCTAGGATTTCAGCTGCTAGAGATTGTTGGGATATTTTCACTGAAGAGAAACATAAGTTAAGAAGTATGTTAAGAAGGGGATAGGAAATGTTAGAAATTCTACATAATACTTATTAAATTGTCTGTTGATTTTGGCTTTGTTTTGAAAAGATTGGGACTGCTAGTTTTTGGATTTAATTTTTGGCTGGATGGACTAGTAGTTAATTATGGACTCTTTGCTTGATGTTAATTGTAATTTGAAACTAAGGTTGATCTTTGGTCTTGTGTTGTTATTTTGTTTGTTTTGCTGACTGATTATTTGCCTTTTTTGATCAAAATGATAATGCATTTGTTCCTTAATAGTTGCATGGCTATAGAGATTATATTGCAATATGACACATTCTGCATAATCTGCTACAGGCTATAGCCTAGTATATGAAAGACTTTGCTACAACTAGTATATGAAAGAAAAAAGAAATACCACAATCTATGAAATCGTACTTGCATATTATCTATGTGTGCAGTTAAGAAAAATCTACTGTCAAAATTATTTTTAATATGAGCATTATTATCACTTATTTACAATTTGGATAACCGAAAACCGATAAATATTAAACTGCATTAAATTGGATTGGTTCGATTTTTATTTTAAGCATCAACTGAACCGAGCTGAACCACACATATTTTATTTTTTGGATCGGTTCACTTTTTGCCTCATAATCGAGTCGAACCGCACCGCGAACACCCCTAGATGCAACCATATCCAAAGCTCAAATACGTATGTTGTTAACTTATCAATGATTTAAAAAAAATGAAGTCATTAAATTTTATTTATAATACATGTTTTGATAATTTATGAACATATATATGTTCATATTAGTACAACTAAGGATAACTGGTTTTTGATGGTCATATCTTTGCAAAATTGAGTTGTAGACTTACATCAAGTTTGATACAATTGAACATAATCACAACGCACACAAACAATGATAAAATAAATGGTCTCTGGCGCAAGGCCTTGGTTTAATGCTTACATTAAAGGTACTGCTACAATTACACAGAATCATAATGACACAATTAATGATAAAATAAATGATCCATAATTATATTAATAGCCAACATCACCAACACATTTGCATCTTCAATAAATTTCCAGTAAAATTACATACACAAACAGGGTGCAAACAACCATTTTTAACAATTACAAAATAATTCATAATTTTATTTAATTAGGTTTATTAAAAATAACTAAAACATTTTCGACCTCACACTCATCAACATATCCATTGTTGATGACACTAGATTTAGCAGGACTACCAAATGAATTTTGAGATAGAACGTGCAAGACTTGCGATCATGACATTCAATCATACATATACCGCATGTTTTTGCTTTCTTACCATGGTTTTATTGTTTGGTTTGTGCAGTTGACGGTGTTGCACCACATTCTTTAGTTCTAACCTTATTTGGGTTCAGCAATATCTCCTAAAAAGGACAGGATTAGAGACATAGGATCAAACTTTGATTGTGCATGCATTTTCTAAAACCATGGTTTGATTATCAATTAAATCAAATGTACTACGCAAAAGTTTAGGCTTCCCACACTCTAGAGCTGCTACAACCATCCTTTTACATCATTCAACCATGTTTGTAAAATGACTAGTCATGGTAGGAACATTTGAAACATCATTTTTAGGTGTATAAAGAGTGATTGAATTTTTTGTATTCTTGATCCATCACTTTGAAACAAGGCTATCCGGCAAGGTTATAATGTTTAGATACACGAAAATAGCTACCAAGTGTTCCCTTATGATGCCTAGGGACTCAAACCTTTCACATGAGCACTTGAAGGAAACTTGCCATTCAACATATGATTTTGGTTACCTTATGACCGTATAAATATAACAAGAGACAATTTCCTAGAATCTGCTACAGTGCATGAGCATGCTCTACTTAGAACTGGTTGGAATAAGAGAAACATCTCCCTTGTATACAACTCTCCAGCAACTCTCTCAATTATAGGCATATGTGTTTCTAAAACAGGTTGACCATTACTAGAACCAAAATCTGCTTCTAATTCTCTAAATCTCATGTAATTCAAACATCTAAAATATTGTTTCAAAAAAATCAAACAAATTGTTTTGGTAATTAACATACCTCCCAAATTGTGTGTGAAGGCCTTCACATGAAGATGTTGTACAAAATCCAACAAAGAATTTACCACGGATGTGGGAAATAGCCCACATATGATGCTTATCATATATTTATTTAACCCATTTGTGCTTTTCTAGTCCAAACTCAATGACCATCATATTCCACTTACCCTTAAATTCCCCAACATTGTAGTCAACCAACATACATTGTCTGAATTTTCGAACAAATTGAATATTGTTGACATTGGTAGAAGCGTTACGTATCACATGCCATGCACGCAAACTATGATGACACTCAGAAAAACTCTTCTAATAACATTTCTCATTCCCAAGTCACCATCAATTATGACTAATGTTGGACTTTTCCCACCCATTGCTTTCGATAGTTGTTAAAGCAACCACATACATGCATGTTATGTTTCTTCACAGACAATAGCATCAATGAATACAATACTATGATTATGGTGATTAACTCTAAAAAATACAATCTATGGACACTTATAGTTGTTCATCTTGTATTTAGCATCAAAGGCTACTACATCTCCAAAAATATGATAATTTCTTTGTGCAGCACCACACCAACACAAATGCGAAAGTCTTCCTTTATCATCAACCTTATGCCTCCAAAATATTGTTTCATCGCTAATACGCATGCTTTCAAGAAATTCACACATGAATATGGCACATACATAAGAAGTTAATCGTTGTCTCTCTTGTTCATCGTACATGTTTTGCCTCCGAAAACCAACTCTTTGAAACCCACTAGATTCACTAGCAAACAAGCTAAAAATATGGTTTGTCTTGATACCATCTTGTTGCATGTTGCTCATTCGCAAAATATAAAAATTTGTCATTTTCCTATGTGCCAGAATCATTCCAATGAACTGGTCATCCAACATTGAATGGTTATGTTCATCGTAAAAAAAAATTCATGTACCACCGACCACTATTTGTATCAATATGCACACGACAATTTGCTTTACAACCGCACCTCACGTGAGCTCTTGGCATACACATTCGGCTTGTGGATTGACATTTTTCTCTTTTATCCATTGCCTATAACAAACAAAGGTCTGCTGAATTAGTTCTCATTTTTTGTTCCTTACAACTTTACTTCTGTATTGGACAAAACCATGGAAACTCGCATACCAGTTGTAAAATAGAAATGCCGCACCAACATCGACAAAATGATATCTTCATAAATCATATATAATCAACTCTTTGAAATATACTTGAAATGTCTTCCAAGAAATTCACGGCAGTTGCCTCCCAAAATATGTTACCAATTTTGTTCTATTATCATCTGCAACCTCTTTGTTGTTTCGGGATCATAACTCTCTTCATTATGCTCATTCTCATCCTCATACAACAATAAATTTCCCAAATCTTACGTAATAAGAAATCAATTTTTTAATTTTTTTACTATAACTAATCACAACACACAATAAATAAAGATATTACAATACACACTTGCGATGAATCAACTGGGTGATTAATTGATTCAGCATCGACAACAACCATTTCTATCTCTTTTCAAGAACTACTGTTAAAACTATATTAAAATAATCATGCATGTATTACATAAATTCACACACTTAAACAAATTTAATGGAAGCTTTTACAACATTTAATGGCAATTGAACAACTGTGTGGTATGGGGAAATTGAGATAGGCAACTGGTTCAACTGAACAACAGTTGTTCAATTGTCATAAATTCACACTGGTTCAATTGCAAAGTTGGAGCAAAATATACACTGGTCCAAGCTAAAGGGACCCTTTATCTTATCAATCAACCTCCAACCATTCACACTTCTCATCCTCTCACTCCTATGAGTGCCAACAATAATTTTGAAATCCATATTAAGTTCAACTCTAGATTAACTTCTGACTCGAGCAATCTTCAAACATTTATGCACTCTCCATAGTTCGACAACACAAATATTACATTGATCCAAATATTTAAAGAAACCACACAACCATGTCGCATGCTCATCTTGGAACAAACCGACACAACCCTCTTTAGCACCTCCTATGCATCTCTACTAACACCATCATAATTCAACAAAAATAATTCGCTGGGAATTTCCAAGCTTAGCTATCATAGCTTGAACCCACACTTTACTACTTTGCACAAACCTATATTTTTTACCTGTTTATAATGGCTTATGGGCTATGGCAGCCAAGATATCATGCCATGGTCGATGAGACATGGTGAAATCTTCATTATGAATCTCCATATTCCTCTGTATTATTACCTATTCAAATAAGTAATGAACACAAATAATCGTTCGGTGACATTTAACATGGGAAAGTATACAAATTTTCCTCCATGGGCTAGTTGATTTTAGCCATTTGATAAAATAATGAACATTGTCTTACATGCTCCCTCAACATTGAATTTTTTCCTCACTATCTTCTCCAACCATTCTCTCCTCCATGTTTCTCTCAACAAACCTTTTAACCATTTGAAAGCCAATTATTCTATTTGAGATGACGATGAAAGATGTATACTACTTTCAACAATCAAATACAGAACTAAAACTAAAACATAACTAAATGAATATTAGACATTCAATTTTAGATTAATTTTCATTTGAAAAACCTTTAAATTTTAGATTAAGTTGAACATACTAACTTGATTTTCATTTTTTGGGGTTTCTTTTCTATTAATTCATTCATCCACTAAAACACAAATATATTGTCTTAGATTTGCAGAAACTGTTAATGAATTGTATGTACACTGGCAGGAATATTAGCATTTATCATATTAAATTGTGTTTGTTTGTTTGGGTTTACGAGTTAAAAGTGATTTTGATACTCCTTGGTTACTTCATTGAAATTATAACCCGTTCTAAACTTTTTGAGCAGCTTATAGATTACCATATCCGATGTCAGCACAAATAATCACCTCTTACTTTCTTCCTCAACCATTCTTCTTCCACTTGTACCCGTTGTTAAGAGAACATGATAAGAGTGTGCTCTTTTATTTAATCAAATGGCTAAAATCAACTTGTCCATAATGATAAAGTATTTTATTTTCCCATGTTAAATGCCACCTAATCGTTCTCAGTTAATAACACTACGTTCTTGACCTGATGGCTACCACTAATCACTAGTATTTCATAGCAAATCAATCTCAATATATGTTTCACTTAGCTGGGACAAACATCAAAAGAGATTTCAAAATTAAAATAAACCATATATTTATTTTTAATTTAAACTTGTCTCAATAATTAACACATATATTTTAAATGAATTTATGTTAACCCAAGGGTTTGATCTAATGGCAAACAAATGAATGTTTAAGATACAAAGATTTTGAATTTTAGTCAAGTAGTGTATTTAAAAGGAGATAAATGTAAAATTCTTTATGAGTGTTCTTTGAACCCCTGAGGATTACGACATTCTCTATCTTGCTTCGACACCGTCCCTCCCATCTCCTTAAATTTTCTTATAAAAATGAATTTAATTTGGTTTATTATAAACATAATTATTTTTATGCTTTCAAACAAAGAGTGTTAGCAACACTCTCTTTAATACTCACGATCTTATTTGTTGAGTCAATATTGGTTTCATACTTTAAAAATAGGCCACACACAAATTTGTGAAACTCAAAATGATTTTATTGATTGAGGGAGTAAGTGTTAGAAAATATGTTGGAAAAAGAGTGTTTCTTACACTCGTCAGCAAGTTAAACTTTTTTTTTTTTGACATTAACAAACGATATCCATTTATTATTCAAATTGATAGAGTATATCGACACAATATGAATTCAAGGTCGCTAAAAACAAAAAAGGTGAACCTGCTAACAAACTTACAACATTCATGTTAATAACATAAAAACAACATAGTACATGTACCTACAAATATGACTATATTCAATTATTATCCAGAATACTCGTCTCCTTATTCGCAACGTTGACAATGTCAAAATCATTGATTGAACCTACATTTGATCAAAGCTAATATTTCAACTTAAATAAAATAAACACCACACTAAGACGAGAAATAAAAAGCACAACACACAAAGACGGAAAATCAAAACAAACAAGATAAAACAAACGAAAAAGACTGAAAAGATGTGAAAATCACTAATTTAACTAAGATAAAAATAATAATTTAGAGGGATGATTTCATATCAAAACTGACCCTAAATCATCGCTCTTAATAAATTAAACCAATTGTATATGTTCTTTTTAATATGATACCATTAAAGTAAAATATTTTTTGGTTGCCTACGTAATGTAAAATTTTCAAAGCCATTTTTATCAATCGTGAGAGCATTTACTATGGGGCTTCTTTGTCTATTTACAAATGATGTTCAGTAGCTTTCTCTTGGAGGATACTTAAAAAACACGGTTAATTGGAATCAAAGTGAGAGAGAATGTTTATATAAGCAATTTTTTTTTGAACAAATCAAAATGAGATTAAATTAAAGATGCTAGGACAACACCATTCAAAGAAAGCAACTAAATTATAAGATCATGCCCATGCAAGGGAGCGGATGTTTCCACCAGTCGTGGTGACTGTACGTGAAGAAAACATGCTCTGATTTTAACCATAAAAATGAATATAACTTAACCTTTTCGCTAAGCGAAAAATGGGTAGCAACCGTTTGTTGGAAAACACGGTTGTTCCTTTCCTTCTAGATAACCCAAACCACAGCACACCAAATAATTTTTAGAAACATATGAGAGGTCCTTGGCATGCCTGCCATTCTAGTAAATTGAAGGAAATGATTGCGAAGGTCACCTGGAGAAACATCGTAAATACCGAGCCAAAACCACACCTCAGTCCAAAACCTGCTAGAAAAATCACACTTGATAAATAGATGCAAAGCCGTTTCAGCAACATCGCACCCTGCTGCACATATCGATGCATCAGAATGAAGAACGCCACGTCGAGACAAATTGTCTCTAGTCGGAAGTCTGTTGCGAAGAAGCCGCCACACCATCAATGATACCTTCGAAGGAATATGCTTGAGCCACACATCATCCACAAGGTCCCTATCCAGAGTAGCACCAAAGAGGGTTAAATAACGGTAAGATTCCCGCACTGTATAGCCTCGTGAAGGATCTAATAACCACCTCCAAGTATCATGAACATTAACCTGCAAAACAGTGTTGAGTAGAAAAGCAGAACACTCCCTCAGACTCTCCTCCTACCAAGCTAACAAATGGCGTCTCCACACCCACGCCAAACCCCCTTCCTCCCACCCTAACCTCGACATCTCCTCAACCGTCCTCTCCTTAGTCTCCGCTAAATCAAATAATCTGGGGAATTTAACTCTTAAAGGAATTTCCCCAATCCAAGTATCACACCAAAACAGAGTGCCCCGCCCATCACCAACCACCCTACAAACATTTTCATCAAACCACTGGCCAACACCCTCACCAGTCCCCTCTCGGACATTCGAAAAATATAATTTTTTTTTTGGTAGAAATTCGGAATATTAAGTGGTATAAATTAACTATCATATCTTTAACAAAGGCTATCTATTTGGTACTTAAAAAATGTCAATTTTTACTCTATCAAATTTATGTTTTTGTTTTTTGTGTTTAGAAAAATTTCAAATATTGCACTACGTTGACATTTTTTCTTTTGAAAAACAAGGATAAATTACACTTCTTATTCTTTAAGTTATTTTTAAGTTTAAACTTAAAGTTCTTTAAAAATAACTTAAAGAATAAGAAGTGTAATTTATCCTTGTTTTTCAAAAGAAAAAATGTCAACGTAGTGCAATATTTGAAATTTCACTTTGTTTTCTTAAATTTGTTTCAGTTCAATTTTGTCCCTTAAGTTACAAACGTTATATAATTTAGTCCTTAACGTTGGACACTTAAGTTAGAGATATTAGGACATTTTGGTCCCTCGTAAAAAGGACTGAATTATTTAAAGTTTGTTGTTTAAAGGATTAAATTATTTAATAGTTTTATGTTACGTGACCAAAATGAAACGAGAAAAACATAAGGGACTAAATCGTCTAAAATTGACAATTTAAGTGACTAAAATGAAACGAAAAAACTTAAGGAACCAAAGGGAAACTTAAAATTAATTTAAGGGATAAAAAATATAATTTAGCTAAAAAAGTATATCATTAATGTTTTAATTCTTAGTGCAAATAAATCATGGACTAATTGAAGTGAAAAATGAAATAAGAGATTTTTTAAGTAAACAATTGACTGCATTTTTTTTAAACAAAAAAAACATAAAAGAATAACTTTTATTATTTTTTTTAAAATGCATCATCATTGGCGAGTACTACATTTCTCTTGTTCTCATGAGCTTAACTCAGTTGGTATGGACAATGCATAATATATATAACGTCCGAGGTTCAAATCTCGACCACAAAAAAAAAATACTACATTTCTCTCCATCACATCTTATTATTAGCAAGTTTATATAATCGTTTATTTTTGAAAATGAAAATAAAAATATTTTTACAAAATAAACATGCCCTAATGTTTTCATTGGTACATATATATTTTTTCAAAGTTCGTGTTTTTTTCTTTTCAAAGTTCCTGTCTAGCTGAATTTTTTGATTCTCTAATATATGATCACTTGAAGCGGACTATGATCACAGCATTATTGTATCACGATCGATTCATTTTTGAGGTGTCGTTTTTCTTGTTTGTGGTACTTAACATAGTAACAATTTTAGTTATGGCAGGAAACTCCAAGAGCTTGGTTACATAACAATATAGTCATTTGAACTTTGAAGCTATTACTTAATTAAAAACACAATACAATTAATAATGCTGATACTTTCAACATTTTCAATCATATTCCTAAAAAAAAAACATTTTCAGTCATATGGTTCCCTGACATATAAAATGACTTTCTAAGAAAAATGCATAAGATAACTTTCAACATTGACTTTGAAGTTATTACTTAATATAATTACTTGCCTTTGAAGTTATCACTTAATATAATTACTTGCTATTGACATTTTTGTGACACAACTACTACTTAATACTTTTTAGTCTAATTTTCCAATTCACCGCATATTACAAATTTGTAAATTTTATGTACCCACAAAAATAGCAACGAAAAACCTTTACCTGTACATTCAATTATATTGTCATCATATATCTCTTAACTATATAATTTTTGAAATATTTATAAAATTATCTATATGATAAGATGTGACTGGAGTGGATAATAGTATAAACTTTTTTAGATTGAGAGTGCATACCAAATAAACTCTTTTCAGATATCATACCAAATTACAGACATAAATTTCGATGATTACTACAACTAGATTCCTGTTTTGAGCTACAAATATACAACAATCTAAGATGATTAATTCAGGATAATGGGAGATAAAAAAAATTGGGAAAGAAAAAATGGCTGGGATTCAAATTTCGTTTCTACGAAAACCAAAGAAAATCAGTTGTGGGAAGGAGGGCGTGTCCTAGGTCTAGAATAATCCGAGTAAAATCCTGGATTTTTACCCTCTTTTCTATGAGGCACTGACCAAGAAACTGAAACACCTGAAATTTTTGGATCATGGTCTGAAATCTCTTGCTTTATGTGGTGCACTTGCACAGCTCCAATATTATTGTTCCTAACCTTCATGTCTGTTTTTGTTGCTCCATTTGATTTTAAAGGTAGTTTCTCCACAATGCCTGACTCCTATTCATAAATAAATCATTTCAAACATTCACAAAGAAATTAGCAAGCATTATAATGATGAAACGAAAAATAGAAAAAATATAGACATTAGTTTCTGTGGTTGAAATGTGTTTTCCACTTGATGTACCACACCACATGTGAAAATTAGGTTTTAAAAATATATAGTTTTTTTTTTCTTATATAAAAAAATGAAAAAGTTTAAAGCTATGATATGTATATATTGTATATATAATTATTGTTGGGTATCAGAGTAACAAAATATTATCACGCAGCTAAAATAAGAGACGAGAAAAGAAGAACTGAACACACAATATTTACGTGGAAACCCCTCAACAAATAAGGGGAAAAAACCACGGGGCAAGAGTAGAGAACTTTCACTAAGTGGAAGAAATTACAGGACCTCTCT
>Ga0099826_10000669_pt1 | contig 17729 bp, 18 predicted proteins | sample Mtrugardesep15_FD_76830 | JGI IMG/M metagenome (GOLD analysis project Ga0099826, IMG submission 76830) | Root nodule microbial communities of legume samples collected from California, USA - M. trunc garden sep15 | ecosystem: Host-associated > Plants > Roots > Nodule | place: USA: California... | reverse complement strand
GTTGGCTTAGCAGAAACCTGACTGCTTTAACAATTGATATGCTTGAACAACAGCCCGAAAACGCTCTTCCGAACCACGATCGCCACCATTAGCATCAGGATGGTGCTTTTTGACAAGCTCCTTATAGCGCCTTTTTATCTCTTCCTGCTTTGCGCTGGACGAAAGGCCGAGCGTATCGAACGCTTTTGCCTCGAGCGTCTTCAGTTTGCGGTCTCGCTGCATGCGCTGTCCACCAGCCCTTGCGCCATCAGCAAAACCACCGGTGAAACCGAAAGGATCGCGGATACGGGCATTTGCGCTGGCGGTGCCCGAACGCAGCGTGGAATGCAGCGGGGCGTCACGCGCCGTCTTGTTGACACCCACTGTCCAGGTGGGGCGATGGCCGGTGATCGCCTCTTTCTGGTAACGGGCGATCTCGCTGTCGGAGAGGCCGGAAAAGTAATTATAGCCCTTGTTGTATTCCTTCACATGCTCAAAACAGAACAGGAAGAATTGCCCCTCGGCATTGCGGCCGACGGGTGCCCGGTGAATACCCGGCTTGTCGCATCCGTCCCACTGGCAGGTCGGGGCCTGAACCTCAGGTTCCCGCTCCCTTTTCCGGCGCGTGCGGATACGATCGAAATATTTCGAATCCAATTTCATGATGCCCTGATTATGGGGTGCGAAAAGCCGCACAACAAGAATTGACAAAGCGGAATGTTACAGGCTTTTAGGTAGCCCCTTTTAAAGACCGAAAACAGAAATGGAGCCCTCTGCATGTCCCTGCGAGAACGCATAGAAACAAAGCTTCGGCAGAGCTTTTCGCCGGAACGCCTGAGGGTTGTCGATGAAAGCCGGATGCATGCTGGCCACCAGCCGGATATGACAGGCACGGGCGAGACGCATATGCGTGTTCAGATAGTGTCTGAAAGCTTTTCCGGCAAGTCTCGCATCGAGCGTCACCGGGCCATCAACGCGCTTTTGAAGCCGGAATTAGACGCTGGGCTGCATGCGCTGGCGATCGAGGCGGCAGCACCGGGGGAGCCGACGCGGTTCTAGGCAACGCGCGCCCTAAGCCTTAGCCAGGATGCTTCTCCGACAGGAAGGACTGCACCTCCGACGACGCCACATCGTCGGCCACGAAGGACTGGCCGATGCCGTGGGTAAGGATGAAGGTGAGCTTGCCACCCTTGACCTTCTTGTCCTGCGCAATCGCCGCCATCAAGGTTTCGACCGGCGGCAATTCGCCGGGAATATCCTTCATCGTGGTCGGCAGACCGACGGCCTTCAGATGCGCCTCGACACGCGCGGCATCATCGGGGCTGGCGAGGTTGAGGCGGGCGGAGAACTGGTGCGCCAGCACCATGCCGATGGCGACACCTTCGCCGTGCACCAGCCGCTTGCTGTCGTAATTCGTCGCCGCCTCCAGCGCGTGACCGAAGGTGTGGCCGAGGTTCAGAAGGGCGCGCACGCCGTTTTCCTTCTCGTCGGCCACCACCACATCGGCCTTGGCCTGGCAGCTCGTGGCGATCGCCTCGATGCGGGCCGGGCCGCCAGTGCGGATGTCATCCCAGTTCTTTTCCAGCCAGAAGAAGAAATCCGGCTTGTCGATCAAACCGTATTTGACCACTTCAGCATAACCGGCGCGGAATTCCCGCGGGCTCAGCGTATCGAGCACCGCCGTATCCGCCAACACCAGATCAGGCTGATGGAAAACGCCGACAAGGTTCTTGCCGTGGCGGGTGTTGATGCCGGTCTTGCCGCCGACGGAGGAGTCGACCTGGGACAGAAGCGAGGTCGGTATCTGCACGAAGCGCACGCCGCGGCGCACGATGCCTGCGGCGAAACCGGCGAGATCGCCGATGACGCCACCGCCGAGTGCGATCACCGCATCGTTGCGCTCCACCCGTGCGGAGAGAACCGCATCGCAGACGGTGACGAGATGCTCGAAGCTCTTGGTCTTCTCTCCGGCCGGCAGCGTCAGAGAAACGGCCTCAATGCCATCCGTCTGCAAACCGTCCATCAGGCCTTCGAGGTAAAGCGGCGCGACATGCTCGTCGGTGATGATCGCCGCGCGTCTGCCCTTCAGCCGCGCCGAGATTTCGCCGCCCGCCCTGCCGATCAGTCCCGGCCCGATCAGAATGTCATAGGCGCGCTCGCCGAGCGGCACATGGACAAGACGTTCATCGGCGTGGATTTCGGAAGGCGTCATGGTGGTCAGTCTTTCTGTTTAAGGCCGGCTAAAGCCGTCAGCACTTCGGTCGCGATGATCTCCTTGCGGACATCACGGGATTCGATGGTGACGTCCGCCTCCGCATAGATCGGATAACGTTTCTCCATCAGGGCAGCGAGCGTTGCCTTGGGGTTTTCAGTCTTGAGAAGCGGGCGGTGGTCGCGCTTGTTGACCCTCTCCCACAGAACCTCGAGATCGGCCTTCAGCCACAGCGAAATGCCGCCGCGCCTGATATGGCCTCGGGTAGTGTCGTTGATAAATGCGCCGCCGCCCGTGGAGACGACCTTGGGACCGCCGCGCATCAACCGCTTGATGACCCGCGTTTCCAGCGCCCGGAATTCCTCCTCGCCATAGGTGGCGAAAAGCTCCGATATCGTCATGCGCGATACGCGCTCGATTTCGACATCCGTATCAATGAAAGGCACCTTGAGCTGCTGGGCGACCATGCGGCCCACCGCCGACTTTCCAGCCCCCATCAGCCCCACGAAGACGATGTTGCGCCGTCCGAGCTTTGCCCGTGCTTGCTCCCCGAGTGTGGCCGGGACGGATAAATTCGTTTCATTCATAGATTTGAAAGCCCGTTTGGCATGGATATCTGCAAATGTTTACGAAGCGTCAAGCCAAATTGCTGACTGAATGGTGGTGAATCACAATCAACGCCGCATGCAGCGCGGGGTGGAGCGGGCATTTTGATCTTGTCGCCGCTTTCGCCGCACCGCATATAGATTTCGACTGCCACCCCACGGAGCCGCCATGCCAACCCTCTTCCGCTTCACGATGATACTGGCGACCATCGCGGGGCTGATCTATGGCGGCATGGTGCTGCTCGTCATGTTCGTGCAGCCACGCGACCGCGAAGTGACCGTGCGCATCCCCTCGGAGCGGCTGAACCCGCCCGCCACCGAACCGGCAAGGCGCACCCCATGAGCGGACAACCGATGGCAGGGCGCGACGGCGCGCGGCTTGAAAGTTTTCTGGAAATGATGAGCGCCGAGCGGGGTGCTGCCGCCAACACGCTCTCTTCTTATGAGCACGACCTTGCCGACCTGCGCGAATTTCTCGGCCGTCGCGGCCAGTCCCTGACGGAGGCGCAAACGCCTGACCTTTCCGCTTATCTGACCCACCTTGCCGCTCAGGGCTTCGCCGCCACCTCGCAGGCGCGGCGTCTCTCCTCCATGCGGCAGTTTTACCGCTTTCTTTATTCGGAAGGGCTGCGCGGCGACGACCCGACCGGCATCATCGATGCACCCAGGAAAGGCCTTGCCCTGCCGAAAACCATGAGCGTTGCCGATGTGAACCGGCTTCTTGGTCTCGCGGCGCAGGAAGCGGCAACCGAAGGCCCGGGCCAGCTTGCCCGCATCCGCATGCATCTGCTGCTCGAACTGCTTTATGCCACCGGCATGCGCGTCAGCGAACTCGTCTCGCTGCCCGTCAAGGTGCTGCGCCAGGAAGGCCGCTTCCTAATGATCCGCGGCAAGGGCAACAAGGACCGTATGGTGCTTCTTTCACGCGCCGCGATTGAGGCGATGGAAAAATACGAGGCCGGCCGAAAGGCGCTCTCGCAGGAAAAAAGCAAGGCCGCTGCTTCCCAGAAAAAAACGGACACAGCTGAGAGCCCGTGGCTGTTTCCCTCGAACAGTAAGGAAGGTCACCTGCCCCGCCAGGTCTTCGCCCGCGACCTGAAGGATATTGCCATCCGCGCAGGCCTGACAGCGTCGGCGGTGTCGCCGCACGTCCTGCGCCACGCCTTTGCCAGCCACCTCTTGCAGAACGGTGCGGATCTGCGCGCGGTCCAGGAACTGCTCGGCCATTCCGACATTTCCACGACACAAATCTATACACATGTGCTGGAAGAACGCTTGCAAGAGCTGGTACAAACACATCACCCCCTTGCCAAACAGGGCAAAAACCTTGATTAGAGCGACCGGAACCGCCGGATAATCCGGCTCAAACCTTGCGCAAAACGATCGGAAACGGATCTCATGCACAATTATCTCGACTTCGAAAAACCTATCTCGGACCTTGAAGGCAAGATCATCGAGCTGAAGAAGCTTGCCGATGAAGACGAGAGCATAGACACCTCGGAGGAGATCAACCGCCTGGAATCGCGCGTCAACGATGCGATGCAGGATATCTATTCCAAGCTGAATGCTTGGCAGAAAACGCAGGTTGCGCGTCATCCGCAGCGCCCGCATTTCGTCGATTATGCCAAGTCCCTGTTCACGGATTTCACACCGCTGGCCGGCGACCGCAAATTTTCCGAAGACGCCGCCATTCAGGCCGGCCTTGCCCGCTTCAACGGCCAGCCCGTCGCCATCATCGGCCAGGAAAAGGGTAACGACACCAAAAGCCGCCTGAAGCACAATTTCGGCAGTGCGCGTCCGGAAGGTTACCGCAAGGCGATCCGCGTGCTCGAACTGGCCGATCGTTTCTCGCTGCCGGTCGTCACCCTCATCGATACCGCCGGCGCTTATCCCGGCGTTGGCGCGGAAGAGCGCGGCCAGGCCGAAGCCATCGCCCGCTCGACGGAAATGTGCCTCAACGTCAAGGTGCCGATCGTCTCCGTCGTCATCGGCGAAGGCGGCTCGGGCGGCGCGATCGCCATTGCCACCGGCAACCGCGTTTATATGCTCGAACATTCGGTCTATTCGGTGATTTCGCCGGAAGGTGCCGCATCCATTCTCTGGCGCGATTCGACCCGTGCCAAGGAAGCCGCGACCAACATGAAGATCACCTCGGAAGATCTGAAATCGCTCGGTGTCATCGATGGCATCATTCCGGAACCCATCGGCGGCGCGCACCGCGCACCGGAAACCGTTATCAGCGCGACCGGCGATGTTATCGCCAAGGCTCTGGCCGATCTTTCCCAGCGTTCCGGCACACAGCTGCGCGCTGAACGCCGCCAGAAGTTCCTGGATATCGGCCGGAACCTCTAGAGCATTTCCAGTAAAAGTGCGTCGCGGTTTTACGTCCGGAAAATGCGTTCAAAGAAAAAGTTATATCACTTGGCGGTCCGAAGAACGGCCAGGTGATATGAGTTCGGCCTTAATTTCCGGCAAGATCGCCCCAACTCGGCCATAGTCCGGTCACATCAACAGATGTATCGGCGGCCGCGGGGGCGGATCCGATTTGAGTTAAGAAGATGTAAACGGTTAATACCGTATTTAAATTGCACGCGGAACGGTATAGAACTGCCACCGTTTCGTGCCATCGTCTTTCGGATCAGATCATGCGTTTGACACATTTTGCCCTTCTCGCCTGCACCGCGCTTATTCTCACCGGCTGCAACGATACGCTTGAAACCGTCGAACGCGACGTTTCTCACGTCAAGAACAAGGTCGATTACCCCTTGTCTCCGTCCATTCTGGCCGAGATCGACAAGAAGGGCATGGATCGCAACTCGCCGATCATGATCCGCATCTTCAAGGAAGAAGGTGCTCTGGAGATCTGGAAGGCAAGGCGCGACAATCGCTTCGAAAAGATCGCCGGATACGAGATTTGCGCATGGTCTGGCAAACTCGGCCCCAAGGTGAAGGAAGGCGACCGGCAGGCGCCGGAAGGTTTCTACAACCTGACGCCCGCGCACCTGAACCCGAATTCCAAATATTATCTCGCCATCAATACCGGTTTTCCGAACCGTTATGATGCCGCCAATGGTCGCAACGGCACCAATCTGATGATCCATGGCGCCTGCTCGTCGTCAGGCTGCTATTCGATGACGGATGCGCAGATTCTTGAAATTTATGGTTTTGCACGGGACGCCTTCAAGGGCGGTCAGAAAACCGTGCAGCTGCAGGCCTTCCCCTTCCGCATGACGGCGGAAAACATGGCCCGCCACCGCAAGAGCGAGCATCTCGAATTCTGGAAGATGCTGAAGGTGGGCTACGATAATTTCGAAGTCACCAAACGCCCGCCGGACGTGAATGTCTGCGAGAAGAAATATGTCTTCAACCAGCAGACGGAAGGCGGCAGCTTCAATGGCTCCGGCCAATGCCCGGCGATGAGCACGCCGCCGGCACTGGCAAGCGCGCTTTCGAGCTACGAAAAGACCTACGATCTCGCTTATGCAACGGCGATGAAGAAATATGACGGCATGGCCTGGTACGACCCGAGCGAGGCCGAGCGCAAGGCGCTGGTTGCCGAAAAGCGCAAGGGCCGCGAACCCGCCTATGCACCGACCGGCTCGGCGCTGAAGGCCGGCAAACTGATGAAAGAAACGGAATATGCCGCGCTGATGGAAAAGAAGGCGCAGCAGGTCACGTCATCCTCACCCGCGACGACCGCAACCGCCTCCGCCCTGCGCGGCCCGCGTCCTTCGGCGGCCCAGCCCGCCACGACGCCGCAATCGAACCCGGCACCCGCAGCCCCGACCATGGTTGCAACGGCAGCGCCCGCAACAGCAGGCCAGACCGGCGCTACCGCCCAGGGTATACCGGTCCCGGCGATGAACCCGCTCGCCTATTCACCTGCCCCGGCACCGGAAGCGCCGGAAAAGAAGCCGTTCTGGAAGTTCTGGGCCAAGGAATGAGCGACACGGCCGATATCGTTTATGATTTGAGGGGGCTTAAATGCCCCCTTCCGGTTTTGAGAAGCCGCAAGAAGCTCGCCACCCTCAAGGCCGGCGATATCCTGACCGTCGAGACGACCGATCCACTGGCGGTGATCGATATCACCCATATGTGCAATGAGGATGGGCATCGGCTGGTCGAAACCGTCGTGGTGGACAAGGGTCATCGGTTTCGGATTTTGAAGGGCGGGTAAGCCGACATTTGACGGTGTCGGGCGCGCTTACCCCCCTCTGCCCTGCCGGGCATCTCCCCCTCAAGGGGGGAGATCGGCAAGACGCACCATCGCTGCTTTATTCTCAAATGTCGAAATGCTCGAGAGCCAGCCACGAGTCTATCTCCCCCCTTGTGGGGGAGATGCCCGGCAGGGCAGAAGGGGGGGTAACCACATCCACCGACCTCGCCCATCATGGCACGCCCTAAAACCGCAACCCCGAAACCGCCAGCGGATTATCCGTCATCGCCTGCCTGTCCGGCCGGTCAATACCCGGTGTGCCGGTGAAGGCAGCAAACAGGTCTTTCACGAAAGCCTCCGGCAAATCCTTCGTGATCAGTACCATGCGCGTGCGCTGATCGGTCGGGTCCGGCCAGGCCGCCAGGCGCTCGGGCGTGTGGAAAATGTTTTGCACCCCATGCAGTACCAAAGGCCGCCCCGGATTATCCGACAGCTTGACGATGGCCTTCATGCGCAAGAGCTTTTCGCCATGGGCCGAGCGCAGCAGATCCACGAACATATCGATCGCCATCGGATCGATCGGCTGATCGTGAATGATCGAGAAGGACCGGATCGACGCGTCATGCCGGTTCACATCATGATGGTGGTGATGGCCGTGCGCGTGATCGTGGTCATGATCATGATCATGATGACCATGGCCGGACTCTTCGCCCAGCCAGCGGCCGACATCGGCATTTTTGCTGCAGACATCATAAAGGCCATTGTCGAGAAGCCCGGCAGCACTCCAGTCGGCCTTGTCGCCATCCTCGATTGTCGCACGCGGGTTTAGCGCCTCAAGACGCGCCGTCAGGGCGGCAATCGCAGAAGCATCGGCGAGCGTCCGCTTGGTCATCACCAGCCGGTCGGCCACGGCCGCCTGCTTCACCGCTTCCTCGTGATTGTCGAGTGTGGACAGGCCATTGACGGCATCCACCACCGTGATCATGCCGTTCAGCACGAAATTCTGCGCGATGACAGGATTGCCCATGACCGACTGCATGACGGGGGCGGGATCGGCAAGACCGGTCGTCTCGATCACAACCCGTTTGACCGGCTTCAGCTTGCCGGTCTGGATACCATCAATCAGTTCAGCCAGCGTATCCACCAGTTCACCCCTGACAGTGCAGCAGAGGCACCCTTCGGCCAACTCAATGATGCCTTCGCCAGCGCTTTCAACCAGCATGTGGTCGATACTGACATCGCCGAATTCATTGATGATAATCGCAGCATCGCTCATCTCCGGATCTTTGAGAAGACGGTTGAGCAGCGTCGATTTTCCGGCGCCAAGAAAGCCGGTGATAATGGAAACCGGGATGCGATCGCGAGACATGCCTTGCCTGTATGGTGATGGCTGCCCCCCGGCATGACATAATGCTAGACAAGACCGGGAGCCGCACGGAACGAAAAGAAATCGCCCGTGGCTGGAAGCCACGAGCGACATTGTAATATCATAACATGATCACGCTGCGAATACATAAACGCATTGCGGCATCGGGCTCGAGGCCCGTTTCCGCTGATCAGAATGTCGGGCGCGGGATCGGGATTGGCACATTGGCCAGCTGGCCCTTGCCGGCCGCACCCTTGGGCGCGTTGACCGCGACCGTCTCGCTGCCGGGAATGAGGCCGGCGAAGGAATATTCCGGCGGGCGGGTCATTTCCGTCACATAGGGCGAATGGATGACCATCCGGCCCGCCTCGTCACGACCCTCGCTGCGCACCTTGGCGGCCTTCGGGTTGCAGATTTCAGCGCTGATATCGTTGACCTCGGCGGTATCGCCATAGGGCGCCAGCGAAGCGAGCGAAACGCCCTGACCGGAAGGCGCGGTCAGCCCCATCTGCAAAAGATCGGCCGACTGGTCGGTGCGCCCGGCTAGGCTATCGGCACCCAGCACCACGGTAATGACGGAGCGACCGTTGCGCACGGCCGACGCCACCTGATTGAAACCAGAGGCGCAGATGAAGCCGGTCTTCATGCCATCGGCACCTTCGAAGCGGCCGACAAGCATGTTGAAGTTGGCATAATTCTTCTTGCCGGTGGTGACACCTTCCAGCGAGAAATAATGGGCATATTCCGGGAATTCCCGCTTGATGATCAATGCCAGCAATGCAAGGTCACGCGCCGTCGTATATTGCCCCTTGCCCGGCAGGCCGTTGGGGTTCACGTAATGCGTGGAGCTCATGCCCAGACGCTGCGCCTGCGCATTCATCTGCGCGACGAAATTGTCGCTGGTGCCGCCGATGGTTTCGGCGATGGCCACGGCGATGTCATTGGCGGATTTGATCAGCAGCAGCTTCAGCGCGCTGTCCATGGTCAGCTTCTGGCCGGGCTTGAAATACATCTTGGAGGCTGGCTGGTCGGCGGCCTTCTTGCTCATCACCACTTCCGTCTGCGGGCTGATCTTGCCGGCCTTCATCTGCGAAAAGGCGATATAGGCGGTCATCAGCTTGGTCAGCGAAGCGGGATACCATTTGCGGAAGGCTTCCTGATGGGAAATCACCTTGCCGGTTTTGACATCCACCACCATTTTTGGATTGGCATTGGCCACGGGCGCTACGGCGACGACGCCTGCGGTGACGATGGCAATGGCTGCGGAAAGCCGGCGGGCGGCGTTGGGCGATTTCACTGTATTTGGCAAGGCTAGTCCTCGAATTCCCGTCTTCAGTCGGGGAATGGCAATATTCACCATATATGTCCTAGCAATGGCAAAGTACATTGATTACGTCAATTATGCGGCGCACTATCCACCACGGAGGATGGCTTTTACCACATGCCGCACCGATGAACCCAGGAATGAGCGAATGCCGATTTTGAACAGAGCCGCCGAACTTCAGCAGGAAGTCAGCGAATGGCGGCATCACCTGCATGAAAATCCCGAAATCTTGTATGACGTCGACAACACCGCAGCCTTCGTTGCGGAGAAGCTGAAATCCTTCGGTGTTGACGAAATCGTGACCGGTCTTGGCCGCACCGGCGTGGTCGGCATCATCAGGGGCAATGTTCCCGGCAATCGCACCATCGGCTTCCGCGCGGACATGGACGCACTGCCCATTCTTGAGGAAACCGGCAAACCCTGGGCGTCAAAAACGGCCGGTGCCATGCATGCCTGCGGCCATGACGGCCACACCGCCATGCTGCTCGGCGCGGCCAAATATCTCACCGAGACCCGCAATTTCGCCGGTTCGATCGCTGTCATCTTCCAGCCCGCCGAAGAAGGTGGTGCTGGTGCGCTCGCAATGGTCGAGGATGGCCTGATGGAGCGTTTCGGCATCGACGAAGTCTATGGCATGCACAATATGCCCGGCATTCCGCTTGGTGCCTTCGCCGTCCGCAAGGGCGGCATCATGGCGGCACCTGACAAATTCTCCATCACGGTCAAGGGCCGTGGCGGCCATGCGGCACAACCGCACCGCACCATCGACCCGATCACCATCGGCGCACAGATCGTCGGCAACCTGCAGATGATCGCTTCGCGCAATGCCGATCCGATCCGGTCGGTGGTGGTCTCCGTCACCCGCTTCCACGCCGGCTCCAGCCACAACATCATCCCCAACGAAGCGCTGATCGCCGGCACGGTGCGCAGTCTCGATGAAACGGTGCGCGATCTCGCGCAGGAGCGCATCAAGCAGATGGCGGAAGGCATAGCGCTTGCCAATGGTGCGGAAGCCGAGGTCGTTTATGAGCGCTATTGCCCTGTCACTTTCAACCATTCGGCCGAGACTGACTACGCCGTCCGCGTCGCCCGCGATGTGGTGGGAGAGCCTAATGTCGATCCCGATGTCGATCCTTCCATGGCAGGCGAGGATTTCTCCTTCATGCTGAAGGAAAGGCCGGGCTGCTTCATCTTCATCGGCAATGGTGATTCGGCCGGGCTCCACAACCCCAGCTACGACTTCAACGACGAGGCCATCGCCTATGGTATTTCCTACTGGGTGAAGCTGGCCGAACAGCGTCTGGCGAACTGACCGCCTGTTAACACGCAGAAAGCCGAGGAAGAGATCGACCGCGATGAAGAACGCGGTTGATCCGCAGGCATGGTCAGGTTAAAGAGCAATTCAGTGTCCACGTAGCTCAGCAGGATAGAGCACAGGATTCCTAAGGTAAATTGGGGGTTGCGCCCGGAAACGACGCAATCGATCTGCTCAAAGTCGGGGAAAGCTTCGCTGGTCTTCCAGTATGCCAATCCCGAGCCAAGCTCCGGAGAAATCCGGTGAAGGTGTAGAGACTGGATGGGCAGCACCTAAAGGCCGCAAGGTCCACGGTGAAGGGACAGTCCAGACCACGAACGCCCTTATCCGATTGAGATGGGCGGCGGCGAAAGCCGAAGCGGTATGAATCCTGGGGTCGGAGGTTCGAATCCTCTCGTGGACACCATTTTCCTGAGAATTATGTTTTTAAAACAACTAATTAATTGATTGCGCTCCATAGGTTCGTCGCTATTTCACTTGGTCAGCTGTAAATGCACCGATAGGTTTGTCCCCAGTCACCAAACATCAAAATTCCATTGCCAATTCTGGAACTCCGATGATTTCGCAGGTTGCAGACTAGACCGGAATGAAGACGAATTTATTGTCGTGCCTAACGACGCGTGGAAGATTGACGTCCCTATGGGAGAATTTCGGCTTAACCGGCCAAGACATTGACGCAGGCACCAGCGATAACCGTTACTCGTAGTCCCTATCGCCATCGCTCGAGGCTTTAAGCCGGGCCAATCCGGGAAGTCATTTCTTCGGCCGCAACAAGTTTGTTTCCGAGCAAACCACTATTTTTCGGGCCCCACGTGTCAATGCCACGCAGAGGGTCCTGGGCACTGAACGTGGAAGTGTCCAGCAAAACAGCAACGTCCGCTTCGAGCCCCTTCAGCAAAAGGGTGCTGCCCACCGCGCGTCCTTTTATCTCGCGACCGATCACTCGCTGTTGTTCGCGGACCGCGATCGCAAGCTCGTGGAATTCCTCGACGTCGGAGCAGGAATGCAGTGTCCTGAGGCACGCGGACAAAAGCGCCGGTCGGTGCGGACGTACGCCCGGCTGTTTGTTGATATCAACGAGGAACGCGTTTGCCATGGATGGCCAGCGCCGCCAAGGCGAGGCAGCACTCACGCGACCGTCGCCAAACTCCAACTTTGTACCTTCAACCAAGATCACACGTTGACGTCTCGTTTAGGCCCGGCTGCAGACGCAGCAGCAACTCGCCATCAGTGTTTTGCAGATCGCGGATGCAGGGCGATATTGACGTTGTTTCGTCAATAAGAAGTGATGGCTCGAAAGGATGATCGAATGGCCACCGCCAAGCCAATTGTGGTCATTTGTCTTTTCTGGGCTTCGTAGGAAGAAGCCCTTCACGCTGCATCTGCTTACGGGCGAGCTTCCTTTGACGCCCGATTGCTTCTGCTTTTTCCCGCGCCTTCTTGATCGATGGCTTCTCAAAAGCCTCACGAAGCCGCATTTCGCGGAAAACGCCCTCGCGCTGGAGCTTCTTCTTGAGAATGCGCAGTGCCTGATCGACGTTGTTATCGCGTACTAAAACCTGCATATGGGCCTCTTGAGGTCGTAAAAAACGGTGCGCCACCATACGCAATTTGGCGTCGAATCCAAGGTCAACGATCTATTAGTAACGGCCTTTTTTTGATCCGCCCTTTCTGATCTTCAACCAAGGCGGTCGCCCGTCATGAACTAACAGCCAAGAGCCTGTTTTCCGATTGTGGGATACGATGGAGCGGGGACAATATCGCAAAATGAAGGCTCCGGGCCAAGCTTGCCGGATCGCAATTGATCATCGCACAGGCGTGGCTCATCTCGTGAGGCCTTTGAAATTCCGTTCCAACAACTCCGTAGGAACCTCTATCTCGTTCCATGCGGTGCCATCGAACGTGTGAATGCCGTGCTTTGAATCGAAGTAGTAGAGAACGTCGTCAATCGCCTGAACCTTGACCGGAGTTGGAACACTTTTGTTGATCCTTGGATCGAGGACGGGCTTCAGCGGCGAAAGAACGTGGCCGTCAAACCAATGAAGCGCATAGTCCGATGCAATGACCATCCGATCCTTAAATCGTGTAACGGACCGCAAATCCTCATCGTTCCCCTTGAAAGATACGTCCTGAAAACCATCACGTGCGTTGCCGAAAAGAATGACACCATTGTTTCCAACGGCCCACACTCTTTCGCTATCCTCTACAAGAATGTCCGAAAGCGTTGCGGGTTCGGCGTAGAATTTTCCCGAACGCGGTGTAGCAACAACACGCCAATCCGTTCCATTCCAGTGATATAATCTACCCTCCAGAACCCTGCTTTCGCCCTCGGCTGCGTGATGGATAGCAAGAGCTTCATCAACTCTTCCAAGATCGAAGAGTTCGGCAGCCCGCTCCTCCTCCTCCTCAGTGAGTTTTCTCGTTGTGCTTGCCGGGCTGTAGGTTACGTTCATATAGATGTCATTTTGCGATGACCCGGCCAAATCTCCAAATATAAGATACTCGTACCCTGCCTCAGGCCTCGGCAGCTTTTCCCTATGGAACCATTCCCACGCGGAACCAGTTCGCCGGTACAATTGTGAATGGTATCCCGTTACGAACAGGGTTTCGTTTATAGCGACAATACGGTTGGTGTAGCCGAGCCCCTCCGCGTCCTCACTATAAACACCCGATCCTTCGATTTTCTCATGTCGAGGCTCTTCGCCGGCAGAAAGAGAATACACATCGCCTTCATCGCTTTTGACATAAACAACGGGTTTGCCGTCCGCCCCTAACCTGCCCGTAGTACTGTCGATAATACGGGGAACGTCAAACCGTGTCCAAGGTTGTTCGAAATCTCCCTCAAAGACAAGAATGAACGAATACATGTCATCGTATTCACTTTCACTGAATGCAGCGCAGAATGTATTCTTGCTGAGCGCACAAGCGGAAGTGAGCCGTACGCGCATGCCTTACCTCGCCGAACCGATTTTCCTGCGTGGAGTGACTGCGCCCAAGCTGCCGTCCCCGTCGCTTGGCGGTGAATAATCATAAAGCGTGGGCGAATCGAGTGAAGCCAGCAAAAGTAAATGTTCCGGTACTTTCACCTTTTGCAGATGTTCGACATTATTCCGGCCACCAATACTGAGTGCAGGGGCGAAACCATAAATCTCACCGGGTTCAAGTTGCCCAATCCTTTCAAGAGCCAAGGGCATCATGTTTTGGTATTTTTCGTCTTCCCATGGAGCCACATATGGAGAGACGTTGAATGACAATTTAAGACCAATCATCACTTCGTCGGTCCATTGGCGCTTTTGACCTTCGTCATACCCGCGGGGCTCCACTCGGACCATGCCGTTCGGCAGATTTAACCGTATCGTCGCATCGCCGTACCAAATATCGACGTTACCGAACGCATTGTATCCGAAGGCAACCATGCGCGTTGGATCAAGCTCGGAATCACCGAGAAACACATAGTCGATAACCGGCTGAAATATAGAAGGATCGCATATCCAATACTGGCCTTTTGACCAACTGCACCAACCTTTTTCGATCCAGAATTTTACCAGAATTTCAGGCAAACGATCCTTGTAGCGCTCTACTATTTGCGCACTAGGCTTCACTATGTGGTCGATTTCGTATGCATTGAGGAGTTCCTCAATCCACTTGGTTTCAAATACGTTGTAGTTCGGCTGTTCTACCATTGTCATGTTCCTGTTAATGGCTCACCGGGGCGACTGGGGTTGCTGGGGCAAAGTCGAAGATCGACTTGCACACTGGGGCAGTTGTTCGCCGCTTGTCTCTTAGCATGCTCTGTTAGTCGGCTGGCGCGAGTATGTCCGTTTCGATTTGGATTGATCCATTGACTTCCCATAGAACTATTCTCGGAAAGGCCACCTATCCGATTTTCAATTGGCAAGGTCTGATCGACCACAGAATTATATTTCCCACCCGCGATCATGTCTGGATTATGCAATGCCGCCGCCGAATCCAGATATTCTCCCAATTTTATCGGACCCTGGATTGGACCGTACTGATCAACGTACTTTTTCTGGATACGCGGGTCGTTTCTATATTCTTGGCGCGCTTTCGCCTGCAGTGGCTCCGACAAAGCCCGCATGCCCGCCGGATTTGCTAGATATTTTGCTTGATTGGCCAGCATCTGCTGTGGACTCATATTGTTGAGCCCTTGTTCCTGCAATTCCATTTGTCGCTTGAACTCATCAATATCGATCGTACTTTTGGTGGGCATAAAGCATATTATCAATAACCGACATCTACGGTTCTCATCTTCGTCTATACGAACATTTGATCCAGGTGGCGGCACAGGGACAGGCGTAGGCTCCGGGTCCTGCGTAGGTTTATTTTTCTTTCTGTGCTCCTGAATTTTTGCAAACGTCTCAGTTCGGATGTCAGCACCACTGTCCCAGAATGGAAGTTCGTTCATTCTGCGTTGCGCATCTAAAAGCAATTTCTGTTCAAAATCATCCTGTGGGACGGTATCGGAAAAATTCATTTTGTTGGTCGGAATAAGCACACCGGCGGCGAATATTCCGATCCCCGCCAATATCGTTCCCAAACTGACACCTCCCGCGGCGGCGGCAGCCCCTCCAGCACCGGAAGTTGCTGCACCGGCAGCGGTACTTGCTCCTCCAGCCGCGGCTCCACCCGCACCTTGAACGAGTGGAGCAAATCCTGGCGTGACGAGAAAACCTAGAGCAGCGCCACCGGAAGGAGCAGCGTCAGATGAACGGTTTTGCTCTTCTGAAGCATCGGCGACTTCAATTGCACGAAGCGATCCTCGCACCGGATCATCGTCCTTGGGAGAGTTATATGTCTGCGTGCTGCGGACAAAGATCGCCTCACCCTCGGTATTCTTGCTGTTCATATGAAAACGGTCGAGGTGGCGGATGACGTGCGAACCCTCTGCACGCACCTGGTCGGCATGGCCGATCGGTTCGCATACGCTCTCCACCGTTCCAGATTTCACACCTTTTCGGACACCGGGTGCATCGCCATGGACATGTGTTGTGCACGAACGCATGACCATCGCCTTCTTACCCGTAAACCGAACGGAAGGCGTGTAATTTTTATCGTGGCCACAAAAATCCACGACAGGATAGGGAATAGGCACCACCGACGAGCCGACCGGTGTCAGGCATACATCAGGTGCCAAAGAGACGATACGCGCCTCATCAATGTCACGTAACCCCTCGCGTGGCGTCTTCGTCGTCCATGTATCGGGGTATTGTGGTTCACCGATATAGTTGTCGCGAGGGATACTCATGCTGTCTCCCTTGCAGCCGCTTCGGTTTCAGGAGCCTTCAAGCGAACCCTGGTCAGGGTAAGCGTTGTTTCACCAGCATCGGGAAGCGGAAAGCTGACGCGCCAGGTCAGAAGCACTCGTCCGTCATCGCGCCAGTCGAATTGCACGCCATCTAGTTTCAGCACATGCCATTCGTCGCGATCCTCGCGAGAGCAATGGACACCGAGGGTGAGGCCGGGCAGCGAGCCTTTCGCGACCGGATGCTCAGAACTCAGGTTAACGAGCTCGTATTTCTCGTCACCCTTGAGGTGAGGCGTCGCGACGAGATCAGGATGGGCGGCCTGCCAGAAGCGTGGATCGAAATCACGAGGCAAAAGCGGATGCCGTTCCGCAACCCATGCATCGTCATAGGTTCCGGTATATTGCTGACGGGAACGCCACCAAGGCGATACCAGGCCAAATCCCTGTGGCTCCGGCGCGTCCTTCCAGTCCAGTCGTTCGCCGGGCGACGTGATCTGAGGCGCGCGTACGGGAGGCGTGTCTGCGGGCATGTCGAGATTAACGATACCGCACCCCAGAAGATTGCGACGCTCCACATCCGCAGGGGTGTCGGTTTCGGTATCACCTGTGCCTGGAATGGTGCCGCCAAAGGCATTCGTCCAGCAGACAGCGACCTGACGGGCCGGCTCGGGATCGTTCAGCACCCAATCGCTGATGACCCGCTTCGGCTCCCTTGCGTAGAACCCTGCCCACTTTTCCTTGATGACGGGTTTCCAGAATCGTTGACCGCATACATCGATCTCCTTGGAAACATCACCGACACGAATGGAGGCGCGCCAGGATTTCTGTGGCTCCTGCGACGGTGACCATGCATCTCCCAGGAAGCTGATATCCGTGCCGGGCTTGTCAGGGGTCAGATCGCTCTGCCGCAGGAGGACTGTTTGATGCGGATCACCCTCGTAAGCGTCTTCCCATTGAAAGCTCTCCTGCTCACGAGCGATCTCCATTGTTCCGTCCTGCACATGCGTGAAGGTAGCGCGCACGGAGACGATACAATCGCGCCCTCCTTCGGCATCGAACTGACGGAAAGCCATCGCGGGAAACGGCAGGCGGTTCTGAAGTTCCAAGACCCGGCCTCCTTCAGTTCAGATCGATCGGCTTGCCGCGAAGCTGAAAATGATCCGTCGCCACGAAGTTGAAGGTCTTGCCAAGAATGATGACCTCGCCATTCGCCTTCATGATGAATTTGGAATCACCGCATTCGATGACAAACTCTTCACCGACGGCAATCTTCTTGAACTTTCCGACGCTTTCCAGCGATGTCTGGCCGACATTGGTCACCTTACTCACTCCGATCTGTTCAGCCCGCGCCACACCGACGCTATCGGATTTGAACGTACTGACGATCGTGTTCATGATGCCCGGCAGCGGAAAGAGGCCCGAGGCATCGGAACCGACGCCCGAGCCGGAGCCGGCAAGTGCCGTACCCGCATCCGCCCGCGGGCTTGGACCGGAGACAACGCCCTC
>Ga0099826_10000667_pt1 | contig 17752 bp, 11 predicted proteins | sample Mtrugardesep15_FD_76830 | JGI IMG/M metagenome (GOLD analysis project Ga0099826, IMG submission 76830) | Root nodule microbial communities of legume samples collected from California, USA - M. trunc garden sep15 | ecosystem: Host-associated > Plants > Roots > Nodule | place: USA: California... | reverse complement strand
TTTATTTTTTTATGCTTGTTTTTTTTTTTTCTGTTTTACTTTTTTTTTTTTTAAAGTTTGGTCTCTCATCTTAATTTTTTATGACGTTGCCTATTTATTTATGACGTGGTAAATCTTATTAACCACATTTGTTTTGGTATGAAAATTCAACATGGCCTAATAAACTCAATTACGTCGTAAATGAACATGTCACATCATCAAAAACGACACAAATAAGAAAAGAAACCAAATCTCATAAAAATGATAAATATAGAACCAAAACCAATTTTTAAAAAAAGTGATCAAAAATATAGGAAAAATATGCATTTAAGCCTTTTTTTTTTTTAGGGGTGTATTTAAGTCTATTGTATATCAACAATAATCATAGAGTGGTAAGATTGATAGATAATGGATCTCTTAAGCACGCGAACATGCATTCAATTTCTGAGCGATGCGTATGGAAGAATATTTATTGAGATATACCATTCCCTTAAATAGATCTTCATATCTAAGGAGATAGTCTCTCACTTTCAACCGGAGGATAGTAAATGGACGAATTAACATGTGTTTTTAATAAATTAAAATGCAAAGAAATGAATGAGTGTTTTCGATTCATACACCATTCTAAAAGAAAAAATGAGTTTCGTTATAAACAGACATGTCTCTTGTTACTTTGGTTCGTCAATGATTGCAGTTTTTTATATATCATTTTGTTTGCAATTTGGTTTTGAGTCCCTCGTTGGACTTATTGGGTTGTGTTGATGTATAGTTTTATGCAAGCCATTTGGATTTATCACTAGATTTTCGTCTAGTTAATTATTATATATTACTTTTTGTTAATCTCGTTGTATTACCCTCTTAAAACTGGTGTGTGGTTGTTGGTCAGGTTGATTTCCGCCCAATTTTTGTATTTCTTTTTCTTTAATTTAATATATATATTTGTTGCTTAAAAAAAAACGGAATGGGTGTTTTAGTGGTGCAAGGAACGAGTTATAGACTTAGACAAATAAATGAAGCAAAGAAAGTCTTGCTCGATACGACAACCAAAAACTGAAGGAGTAACAGGTGGGACAAATTTATTTATTTTTTTACTGCCGTTGTACTTTCCGTGTCTGTTTGTTTGCTCTTCTTATTACGCTAATGTATGTAAATTATGAACGGTCTGAAGTAAATTATAAGTATAGATAATAAATATTTTGTGTTTTTATATTGTAACAAACTATACTTATCTTTTGTAACAAAAAAAAACTATATTTATCTTTTTCAATGATGTACTTGCAAAAAAGTACGAGTAGTGAATACTAGGGTTTGTATCGTATTCTAGGGTTTAGACTGATTATTGAATACCTTTAGAATGCTCTAAAGGGAGGTATTTATAGTCTGTTATGAGTTTGGGTTTCGGTTGCTTAATCTCCAAGTAATAGGGGTATTTATGGTATTTATGCGGTTTTTAAATAGTTCTAGAAGCTAAGAAAGGCGGCGCCCTAAAGGGAGCGCGCCTAGGCCTCTGGAGGGCGTCAAAGCCCTTCTAGAGGGCTTTTAAGCTTTTAGGAATATTGTGACGGTCCAAATGATATTTACCATCAATATGACAAATATAATACCTTTCAAAAAAATATAACAAATAAAATATAAATTCTTATTTTTTTGAATGACACCAACAAAATAAGATTTTGATGGTCAAAGTGGTCAAGCATTTTTCAAATCAAGAGTGAATAACACAACTAGGAACATTGTTTTTGAGAATGGCGATATTGGACCTATCAATTTAACATTAAATGTCTACACTCTGCATAAACAATTTTTAATTGAGTTTGAAGAAAATATGATAATAGTGTAAATATTTTATGATTTAAATGATCAATTTATAATAAAAAATTTAAATGACTAACTTATTATAAACATCTAACTTAAAAAAACCGTGATGATGTTTGGCTTAAATAAAAAGTTACAAGCCTTATTCAACAATTAACTTGTTGATCACTCTCAATTCTTCAAAGCACCAAAACAATTACCTTGTTGACAACAAGGGCAATTACAATTTCATCCATACGCGTGTCAAGTGAGCAGATCTGAACTCCATAACAATGCTGGCGAAGATCGTTATCAGCATAAGACGTGTGGCGCATGCAAGTAGCAGTTACCATATTTTTCTATACCTAGGGGATTTAGGGGGCACTGTAATAAGGGCTCCTTAATGCATTTTAGAAATCACATCCAACACATAAAACGATCGTCAAATATATTTACATGATTAAGTATACCAATTTTCTTTTCTTGGTTTGTTTTCAAGTAACATTTAAAATTTATTGCACTTTAATTTTCTGCACATTTACTTTTCAAATCTTTTTTTATAGACGGGATAGAAAGTAATCACTGAAACTAGCACACGTGTAAGTGGAAGAGCTGAGAATTAAACTCCGGTAACGATATCTGATAATCAATTTTGATATTTTTACCGATCAAACTAGGACTTGTGCACTACGTTTTAAGTCATTAATTTGTAAAACCTTGAACTTCAATTTGGTTGTGGTGCGGTTAATTTCAATGATATATGCGAGAAACATAACACATAAAATAACCTGTTCAGGCAAATCCCTATATTTGTTGCTTAAAAAAAACTGAGTGAGTGTTTTAGTGGCGCAAGGGAAACGAGTTATAGACTTAGACAAATAAACTTGTTCAGCACTGAACACGGCATTATCTTACTTTTTAACTTATCAAAACATCTGATTAAACATTATATATGTGTTTATGGCTTTGCCGATAAATACTTGAAGGAAGGTAGTATGTTTTTAGATTAAGAAACGACATGTTCACCTATTTAGAAGGCAATCCTCAAAACTCATCATGTCTTGGGACAAGACATCTCTCCACCTCTTGTCTGGCTTAAGATTAAGGGTTTACGACAGAAGTATTATTACATATTTAAATCGCCCCTTGCCTCTTAAAGTTGTTGCCTCGGTCCAGAAGTTAAAACTCAAAACCAATCATTTTAAAATTGTCTAAAGGCTAGTTCATATAAAACACAATTATAAAAGTTGTTTTTGACAAATGGAATTGACGAGAGATTATCTAACCAAAATTGGATTACAAAACTAATAGTCATCATACAAATAGATTAATCAACCAACAAACAAAAACTTTAATAACATACCACAAAATTGACAACAAAAACACTTAGTCGATTGTGGAACTGCACTAATATCTGTACAAGAAATGAAAGTGAACAACATTACTTTAACAAATATAGTTGCTAGTTAATTATATTGATCTTCAGCCTCTTTTTCTTCAGCAATAGTTGCTAACATTGGAGCACTTGAAACCTTTTTAAGTGGAACCACTGGTTTGGGTGCAAACTCAACAAATGATGCAGAGAATTTGATTTCCTTTGCCATGGAGTTCAATTAATTAACTTGACAAACCAACTCAAATAATTTATAAGAGTGTTGATTAGTTCTCTAATTGCAAATAGATGAATGAATTTAAGAAGTGTGAGTGGTTTGTTGAATGATGTGCGTGCGGGTTGTCCTTTTATAAGTACCAAATGAGAACACCACACGAGGAAAATATTTTCAATGTTGGAGTGTACTAGATTGTGGTTGGACTCGAGGAAATTTCCACTACTAGTGGTATAGTGTCTAAGGGAGTGGAACCAAAAATATATATTAAAAAAAATAAACATCAATAAAGTATTAAATTCACGTGGGTAAAGTTAAAACCACACATAAATAAATAATTAAAATATTTTTGTGTTGTGTCCTTTGTGCCACGGGTGCTTTTTGGGGACATGGCCACTCAAGGAAACATGAACATCTCACACCGACACTTGAAGGAATATGCTAATCACAAATTTTGGCAACTATATAAAATTAAAGTGGTTGTCACGTAGCATGACTCTTAATTACTAATGCAAACGTGTTTTAAGTGGTAGGTGGGACGTGGGTGGAGGAAATGAGAAGGAAATCAACTATGGAAGTGATGCAAGAGGGCAAGTAGAGTAACATACTATTACTAATCAAGGGCTGCTCAAAATAATAATCATAAATAGGTGAGTATTATTATAGTTAAGCAGGAAGTAGTGTACCTAACCAAAAAGAGTCTTTTTCAATTTTAAATTGATATCAAATATATCAATTTAAATTGATATCAAATATTTAGTACAAAACAAAATGATATCAAATATATCAATCAACATGATACATATTGAGTCGTAAATCAGTTAAATTGTGGTCCAATTTATTTCTTCAGAAAAAAAAAATCGTGGTCCAATTCAAATATTAAAAATGGATCTCTCATAAAAAAATTACGAATTTTTAATAAAAAAGTTTTTTATTTAAATTATAAATAATATTAATAACTTAAAAAAATAATCATCCTTGTAACTTCCCTCAAAAAAATCATCCTTATGAAAAAAAAAAGTTATATTTTATTCAAAAAATCATAATAACACAAACCTTAAAAAAATAATCATAATAACATTAAAAAAACATGACATCAAAATAACTTCAAGTTGTACAGCTTCAAAATACAACATCAAAATAACATAAAAATTTAGAACATGGAATTTCTAATTGTTCTTGATCAATTCGACAACATTGAAGTTGAACTAGATAGACAATATTAAAGTTAAACTGATAAATAAAATTAAGAGATGGTTAGTAATTAAAATTAGCAAATTAAATACATATAAAAAAACTAACAATGTAAGCAAACAGCTGAAACATTTCAATAAATAACCAAAAATAGAAGCCCATGAAAACAACACGTAAACAACACTTACACTACTAACAACAAAAACCATATCATATGCGTGAGAATTTTGGATTGTAATTTTCTTGAAATTGTGATTTTAAATTTCAAAAACCCCAAATCAGAATACAAGAAATCACAAAAGCAATACATAGTTTCAAATTTCAATGGAATTGTGATTTTTGTGAAATTGTGATTTTTAATTTTTACCTTAGTGAAATTTCAATGTAACTGAAATTTCAAGTCATTGTGACCTTTGTGAATTTTTTTTTTTAAACATGTATTAAAATAACTTTTCAAGTCAATTAGAATTGTGATATGAATTACACTCAAGGGTGCTTCTAATCGTATGTTGAAGAGTGATTTGAATCCGGTGATTGAAATCAACTAGATGAAAATGTTGATCCAAATCATGCTTAAGGTGATTCAAATCATCTTATTATAAATTTTTTTCTAGTTATCAATCAAAGAGTTGTGAATTTGTAATTTGAATCCAAATAACTAAGTTAAAAATGTTGATTTGAATCATCCCTAACGTGATTCAACTCATGCACGCAGATTTTCAGGTTTTAATATATCATAATTGGTTTTTTTTTCATTCATCTTCCTGTATAAAATTCACTCATTTGAATGAGGTTTAAAAATCATTTTTCTCTCTAAACTTCATTCATAACAAAGTTCCATTGAAAACTCTTTAGCCCTTTTATGTGAGTGAAGTTTATGAGAGGCTTGGAATAAGTTTTTTTTATGTACAATGAGTGTTCAAGACTTGGAATAAGTTTTATTTCTCATCACCTAGATTGGGATTTATAGGTTTTAGGTCGTGCTGCTCTTCAATTGTGATAGGGGGATCGCTTGTAAATCTAATCAAATTGAAGAACAAGAGCAAATTTGAAGGGTGTGTTTGGATTGAGGGTTTAGGAGGGGAAGGAAGGGGAGAGTTCATTTTTCTTTTTTAAACTACGGATTATATAACATGACTTTCTAAAATAAATTAAGTGTAATTGAAATATTATATGATCGTTTATCATGTCAATATGTTAACTTTTTAAAAAACATTTCATAAAGTCCGTAATTTAAAAATGAAAAGTAAACCCTCTATTTCCTTCCCTTCCTAAACCCTCCATCCAAACACATAAGGGTTTTCTTCATTGCAACAATTATTGAAGGCATTGCTTCATAAAAGGTTAAGATCATATCTTGAAGGAATCATCTTGTTGTAATCATATCTTCAAACACATATAGAGAGGGGACTGAATTATGTAATTCTATCAAAATCAATCTTGGGTAGAACAATTTTGGTTAGACTTTATTTACCTCTAAGTAAACTCCTTATTATAAGAGGGGTCATTTTCCTGGAAACCAAGGGTTAAGACCAAAACAAAATAATTCTATCAAAATTAATTCTCTCCATTGTAGAATCAAACGTATGTTAAGTTAATGTTTGCAATATAGTAATATTTGTGATGGATTGCGAAAAAAGATTTAAATCAGTTGGAGAATACTAAAGAAATAATCATGATCGAAGAAACTTCAACAACAGTGCATATGTTATTACTTATACATTCTTTTTGTTTAGAAACTTATACATCCTAAATAATAATAATAATAATAATAATAATAATAATAATAATAATAATAATAATAATAATGACTTATATATTTACAAATTCAATTCAATGTATGATGTTTGGTATCATAATGGAATTGACAGAACTACATTGAGTCACCCTAAATCCAAACATTTACATTGTTGTTCCAAAGTAGTACTTGAAATTGCTTGCACAATTGGACAGACCCTCTTCATACGATAGAACCTTCAAAACGGGCGTCACTTAATCACCAACAAAATCTCTAGCAACATTTGTTACTCCACGAGATTAATGATTTATGCTTAATTTGAATATCATCGTATTCCTCAGCAACTTCTTTGATTGTCTCCAAAGTAGGAGAATTAGAAGGCCTTGTTGGGAAAATTATGGGTGCAGGAGCAACCTCCATCCAACAACTTAGATTCCTCATTTCTTTTGCCATTGATGATGATGAGAGTATTAATTGTTTTCTTGTTGAATACCAAAACTTTGTAATGGAAAAAACAATTTAGTTAGTTAATTTCTCTCCCCCTCCTATGTCTAGAAAGAAGAGAGTTCTTTCAAAGAGTTTTTGCTATAGTTGAATGTTGAACCAAGAATTATGATGGTTTTGGAGATTTGTGATGTGTGCTAATTAGACCTTGATTATATTTATATGTGTATAAAATTTGGAGAAGCTAAGAATAAGGAGCTGAAATCAGGAATTAAAAGGAGAAAATATCTGAGGACTAAGATTATTTGGATGCAAATGTTACACGTGTGAATAAGATCATAAATGATTCTTGACCTATTCTTGAGAAGCTTCCATGAAAATTTAGAGTTTCCTAACTTGTGGGGCGAATAATTAAACACATTCTTGAATGTGCAATGCTAAATTCACGGTTTGCCGTTCAAAAGGACCTACATGGCTACATTACCTAAAAGAAAGGTCATTACAACAACTCATTTTTCATTGTAAAAAAAAAATAAAAAAAAATCCTACCTTGACCAAAAAAACAAAATTCCTACTTTTTCTCTTCACCAACAAATATTTAAATTGTTTATTTCGGATACATTGACTTATTTAACTTTACATTACAATCCAAAAGAGTTTTTTTCATGAATAATTACAGTTTTAATCCCCTTATTTTTACCATTTTGTAGAAGAGTAATGTTATTCTTTACGAAAGAAACACTGAAGAATAACAAGAATATGTCTTATGCTTTTTTAATATTTTAAAAAACTAACAAGTCCTTCATTTATGGAAATCATGGTCATGCGATTGCGAATATCTACGGACTACATCACTTTGTGTGTTTCGATTTTTGAGTGTTCGTAACAACCATTATTACTCTTTGTAGAATTGGTCCATCAGTTTTAAATTTGACAATTTTGGTTCCTTCATCAAATATTTGGTCTAAAATATGATGATATGACATATTTTAAATTAAGTTTTTAAATAAATTTTGTTACAATTTTATTGATGTTGATTTTTTTTTTCCACATCATCAAATCATAAACCATGTCTTTTAAACATTTCATATCACCGAATTTTAGTAAAAAATATGGATGGGCTAAAACTGTCAAATTTTATAATAGATACCTAATATGCAAATGATGAAAATACAGAGACTAAAATTGCAATCAAAATGAAAATCCAAAACAAGTAATAATATTTTTCAGGGGAAAATAAATAATAATAGTATACGTTTTTTTTATAAGGAAAAATAATAGTATAGTTGGTATGGCCTAACTTTCTTTTCCAATATTAAGAACTGTTTAACTAGTTTAAGCTCAAATACTTAGCAAAAGCAAGCCGACTTAGCTCAGTGGTAGAGCGCGTGGCTTTTAACCACGTGGTCGTGGGTTCGATCCCCACAGTCGGCGATCTTTTTAGTTGATTGAATTTTAAGTTTCTTTTGTTAATTTTAACATTTCCCATGGTTAAAACTCAATTTTTTTTCTTCATGAAATTAAAACCTAAAGCTGATTAGTGATTAGCAAAGCTACATCTTATCTCACATATGTTTTTTTTGAAGGAACTCATATGTTTTGTATATATAAAGAGAAAAGTGAGCAAAAAAACAAGTTGCGAAGTCAAACACAATGTAATATACATGTTGTTCAAGTAGGAACACGAACACAAGATTCAGGAGAAGAAACCTCGAATAGCATGGTGAAGGGATGAGTACTAGTAGGACAGGAATGTCATCAATGGCTCTGGTGTGAAAGAAGGTGGCGAACTGGCTATCAACAAATACCATGACGCTCAAGTTTGTGAAAAATCTAGGAGAGAATAACGAGGATTAATGATGTACTTCAAATTGGAATAAAAGATTGTTACTTTTAGTTATAACAAGTTAGAATAGACATCATTGGTCTTTTAGCCATCGTTGGATCTTTGAATTTATATTGGCTTTAAATTGCTTCTAAGTTTGTGGTGGAGGGCAACTTTTGTTGTGTTTCTCTATAGCTTGTTGTTCTTGGTCTCGTGATGAGGCTCACGTTTTCACTTTTACTTAGTTTAATTTATCTCAGAGGAGCAATTTGGTGTTGTCAATTATAATCTAGTAAGATAACATAAGATAAGATGTTTATTGCATTTTCTTTGGTTGTTCGTTAGTGGTATGAAGCGATATTCTAAGGTACTCAATTTTTCCGATCCTTGGTCAATTTGATTGGTCATCTCTTTTGAAGTTTTGTCTCATGCTTGAGGTTTAGTTTTTCTCCTTTTGAAGTTCTTTCTTTCGTTGTTGAAGTTTTGGTCTGGTCCTAGTTTGTCTAGGATGTTATAGGGTGGTTGTATTGGCACTCTAAATTCTTGTTTATGTGAGAAGTTTTCTGTTTTCCTGCTTTTTTTTTCCCTGTATCTGGAATCATCATAACATGTCATGTGCTTTAGGATACATTTTAGTTTGATAAATGCTTCTTTTAGCTTCTTAAAAAAATCAGATAGACATTAGTCAATATTTTTTTTAAAGAAGGGAGGAAATTACACTCACCTTTAAAATCATTTTAAATTAAAACAATGTTCCCTCCAGTTTTGAAACATACACTATCTTTTCACAGATTATCCTCATATAGACAATCGCATATCTTCTTCGTGAATACCGTTTATTTCCAAAGCAAGAATTACAGGACAATCACACGCTCCCTCTTCCTTTGAAAAGATTAATGTTGAAAAGGACTCGGAACAAAAATCGCAAGCTTGTTGCAAGTTGTAACTCTTCATTTTTTTTCTAATACTACTACCACTTCAATTTCCTAATACAACATTCATTTTAGGACAATTGTATTACTCCAAATATTGTTATTACACGCTCGATTACTGTTTGCGGTGCGGTTCAGCTCGGTTATGAGACAAAAAGTGAACCGATCCAAAAAAAAGTGTTTTAAAAAAATCGAACCGATCAACGATGGACACCTACAAGTGAAAACACAAAGAGAATGATGGTGCAAAAACTGACAAAGCAACAGCAAAATCAACAGTGTAAAAATCAACAAGCAATGAAGAGTGACAACAGCGACAAGTGATGAGGAAGAGAATGTATAACAAGAATGAAAAGGTTTGTGTTTGGGATGTGTTATAAAAAGGGTAAACAAAATGTTTCAAAGGATCAAAATAGTACGTTTGTTATCAAAGATTGCATCTTGATCACCAAAAATAAACCAGAACATGGCAGATTCAAGCGCAATCCCTGCTCACTGAGACAGGTGGTTACATAATCAACCCTATGCAATATTGATGAAACGTCAGGTTACTCATCTAATCACAGTTATATTACTTCATGCAACAATCAACGAACTAACTTGAAAATATTACCAATCTCAATAATAACTTGAAATAACAAAATTATCTCTCGGTAATAAAACCAATCAAAAACAGAACATGATCAAATCAATTTCATTCAACAAAATTGCCATAACAAAAACCAAAACAAAAGCAACGTTCATGAAACAAAACAACATTAAAATTAAAATTATTCTAAAGGAATCTCGACATCACCATCATTAATCTCTTGTTGCAAATCTTTGGGATCTTTCCCATCAACAGTACACCCAACAGAAACACAAGTCCCAAGAATCTCCTTCACAGTACCCGCAAGCTCCTTCGCCATAGATCTCGGCTTCATAATCTTCGCAATCTCAATAACATCATCAAGCGAAATATTCCCATTATGCTTAATATTCTTCGTCTTCTTCCTATCTCTCTCCGGTTCCTTCAACGCCTTGATCACCAGCGCCGCGGCGGAGGGAACCACCGCAACCTTCGCTTGACGATTCTGAACGGTGAGCTTGACTGTGACACGGAGACCCTTCCAGTCTTTTGCGGTTTCTTTGGCGATGTCTTCTCCGATCTTCTTTGGAGAGAGACCGAGGGGACCGATCTTGGGAGCGAGGGAACTGGCGGCGCCGACTTCGCCTCCGGTGACACGGACGTAGACTTCGACGATCTGTGATGGGTCGAGCTTTGGAGGCATTGTGAAGTGATGTGGTGGAAGAGATTGTGGCTTTTGGCTGTTGAAATTGAAGTAAGGTTTTGCGGTGAAAGAGGAATATAAATTAGGGTTTTGGTGGTGCCTGGGTTAGAGAGAGGTTTATGGACTCGGGTTATCAAAATGGGCTTTTACATTGAAGCCCAACTATTAGAATGTTTAAAATATAAACATGATTTTTATTTTTATTTTACAAAGAAAATATAAATATGATAAGGTAAGTAGGTACTACTTATTATGAGAAATGATATTTGTCTCTTTTCATTGCTTTAGACCAATAGAAAGAGATAAAAAAAAGTTATTTTAAATAGTTGTTCAAATATCACTATTCAATTAGTTTCCCCTTCAAAGTATAATCAACCAAATGATTTGGTTCAGATGGTTGATGAAATTGAGTGAATGAGGTTTTATCTCTTGAACAATTCGGTATGAAGTTATTTAGGGGTAAAAAGGGAAAATTGTGAGGTCTTAAGAGTAATAAACAGGTGAGGTCGCCCACCCTGCCTGACATAATGAATAAAGTCATAATCATAGTACCCAACCAAACACATAAAAAGTTTAAGAAGCACAAGTAAGTAATACAAACGAGAAAAGAGGTTAGATCAACGAAATTCAACAAGAAGCATAGTTGAAACTTTAATGTATGTGACTGAGTAGGAGAAAGAAAGAACCCCCAGCAGCAACAACACCGTTATTAGCAAAGATTGAAAGGGAATGTTTGGAGTGAAAAGAAAATCAACGTTAGTGGGTTTGGCTTTTCTAATGTTTATGGGTATTGCTGTTTATTTCAGACTTTGGGCTATTGACTACAACATTTCAATCGATGATTCTGAGCTCATAAGGTATCTTCCTTTTCATTTTAATATATTTATATCTACCCATCATTTGATTTGAAACACAAATTCATTACATATTATACTTTTTTCAATTGTGATCTTTGAGTTCCCATATCTTTATGCTGAAATCATAATGCTACAGTATTCGACTCATCTGAATCAATACTGCTGAGAGAAAGTTTTGTTTTGGGATTGATGGGATGGGATGCTTCAGTTTGAATTTAAATTACAATCACGGCCTTAGTCTATGAATGTAATACTCACATTATTTCAGATTGAAGGCGTGTCTGGTGTCCACTACTGCCTTTTTCCGATTATGACAACAAATCTAGTTACATTCAAATTGGAGTTGTCCATAGTGCACTATAGTGCCGCTATTGCTGTGTAGCGTGGCGCCCCCACTGTCACACCATAGGCCCGCAAAGCCGGTAGAAAAGCAGCGCAATTGCCATGCCGCAGCGGTTTAACCATTTAAGTGACCTAATATTGTAAGCCTCGTGCTTGATCGATCAATTGTGGCCCCTCTCTTTCATCATGCCCTCGTTCATCTTGATTACATTTTAGTAGATTTTGATTACATTTAGAACTTGATTTTGTTAGGATGTCATTTTGATTACATTTAGAACTTACTTTGATGCGAAATGGCAAAGTTGATTATAAGTATTACGTATGATTGTCCCTTTAATATTATGTATTTTTCTATTTTTAAGTATTTATTTATCTTGTTGGAATTTATGTTTACTTTGTACATTTCTTTTTAGTCTTCAGAATGGCGGCCATCATGCTATCTGCTATAGCATCTATGGTGGTCGGACTCGGCGCTACGTGCCAGTATATGAGATTAACAACATAGCATTGAATAACTTCTATTTTCTTAAATTATTCACTGGATACATGTTAGTGTTCTGTTTGGTGTCCGTGTCTGTGATTCATAGAGTATAGTGTTAGTTTTTTCCATCGTTTACTATAGATTACAATATAATGATGCCTGGTCCACTCAACTATATGTAGGAGACAGTTTGATATTGCTAATAGGGAGGCAATGGATGAATCGGCTGAGTGGAGGCTAAAGTATGATAAGGAGGTTGATAGGGTGAATAGGTGCTTAAAGGAACTTCAAGTGGTATGTATTCTCTTACGATTTTCACCTTCTACCTTCCAAAGTGAATGACCAGAAAGGTTCAGGTTCAAGTATTATACCATTGTGGTTTGTAGTACTTCACGCCTAGCAGCCTTAATCACAAGTTCACTATCTGTATGAATGGGGTTTCATATATTTGTACCAAGATATAATTGGTACATGATGAAATCATGAAACTGACTTGTAGAAATCAAAATTTACATTTTCAAACACTAAAAGAACAAACTGTCCCCTTTGTCTTTCCTGTAAAAACTTTTGTGTTGCAGTTTCAGAATTCCTCTCAGATAGCCAAGGATGCTCCTGGTATTAACCATAAATTTGCAATACTACAAAAGGTATGTCTTCATAATTTTGATAAATTATCAACTCAAACTTTATTCTGCTTCCCTATTGTAGTGTTTCTATTTGCTAGCCATCTTAGGGAAACAAGGATAGAATTGTTAAAGGATAATCACACTATGAACTGCTAAGTTTGTCAAAGACACAATGCAGATCCAACTTATAATCAGTCCCAAATTTTAAAAATTAAGTTTATCGCTGAACCCGCTGATTTTACTTAAGTCAATACTGCTGCTAAATCTGTAATTCTGATTTTCTACCATTTTGATTTTGGTGGAAATTATTTTTGGCTTTCTTTTGGCATGGATAATTTGTTTTCGTAACATTATGTGTGTTCTAATGACCTTCAACTTTCCATTCCAGGAGAATGCAATCTTACTTGAAAGGGTGGAAACATTAAAACGACAGCTTGAAGAGGAAAAGCTGAAGTGCGATTCACAATAAATGAACTAATCATGAAAGCATTGACGCGGAGTGAACTATTTGTCACTTTGTCCTCAACTGTTCCATGTCTAAGCTCAGATATTTGTGGTATATCAGTTTTTAACCATGGAAGAATTTTGATTGGATGGTTCATGGTCTCAAATTTTCACCTTAGAGACACTGGCATCCAGGGAAATACATGAGTCAGACTTATCATCCCCTCTCCCCTGTTATATTTTTTAGGTACATTTTATTATAGACAAATATGTTGTTTCTTTATCTCCAGGGATGTCTATTAGGTTGCATTGTTTACCTTATTTAAAGAAGAACAGTCGTCTTCTGTATGCCTTGATTGTATTGTAGGCTTGTATCCTGTAAATGCAGCATATCTCTGGTAATAGATATCTAGGTTTTTTAGTCACTTGTTATGATGTCATATAATATAAAATCTGGAGCATGCAGCATGTTTAGTACTTTATATTATTTGTGGGGTTAGGTTGGCAAATGTTAATCTATCTATATCTATCCATCCATACCGTATAAAATTATAAGGTAGTGTTAGAGAAATTTTCTATAGAGCGGTGCAATTTGTAGCGAGAGAATTGACAGCGAAGGATTCACGAATCACTAATTAGCCAATTAAATCTTGTTGTTTCCGGAATAAACGGCAGGTATAGAGTGAAATTTGTTTAGGCTTCAATTAGTTTGCTCGCTCGTGATGTTTTCGCGATTAGTCAATTCGCTATACTTAGCACTAACCTTTTCTATATGTGTCAACCTCAACACATGGCTTCTTCAGCACATCACTTCCTCACTTTTTATTCTCTTTAATTTACATCACTTACTCACTTTTTATTCTCTTTAATTCAAATTTTGTAATTCAAATTCAGAGACCCTGCTCTTTCGGTAGTCTCTTCTCTTAACTTTTGCTCTCTCTCTCTCTCTTTCTCTGATTTCATTCTTCTTTCTCTAATGCATCTTCTTTAACTTTCATCTCTGTCTCTTCCACTCTCCCCTGCACCTCCCTCTCTCCGCTGCTCATGCATATCTTCTGTTAGGGATCCTGACTAGCTCATATGCTTCCTCGTGTGCGCATGATTGTCCACGGCTGATATGAAAACAAACTCAAGACGGTAACCCTCTCTCCACCACTCATGCCCATCTTCTGCTATGGCTCCTAAGGAACTCATCTTCCTCCTCACGTGTGCATGATTGTCCGCGACTGATATGAAGACCGACTCAAGAAGACAACCCTCGCCTGATTTGAACCATGAAGATCAGCGCCTTGAAGCGCGAGCTCCTTCCCTGCATTCTCCTCTTGACTGGTGATTCTTTTCCTGCCAAATAGAAGAGCTCCACGCGCACAGGGGTTGTATCTCAATGGCTGATGTGCTCAGAGATTGCAGTGGTGTTTGTGCATGGTGGGACTCATGGAGGCACCCTTGGGAGGCTTCCTTCTCTCCTATTTGCTTTTCTCTTGTATTCCATCCCTTATTTTTTGGCTGGGTGTGCTAATCAATGTGGCCGTCCATGCACGCGGTAGAGACAAACCAGAGCTATATAGTAAATATATGTGGGAGCTTCTGCTTTAGTATTCTGTCTCTTTCCTGATTTTTGTCCTTTTTTTTTCTTCTTTCCGGCTCTACTATTTCTCCCTTTCCTTTTGATTGGTTCTCTGGCTTGCTTATTTTAACATGGACCTGAGAACAACAACAACTACAACCAAGTCTTATCCCACTAAGTGGAGCCGGCTTAATATATGGACTTAAGAATGAAATGCAAAATTTCACTACTTTGATGTGGACATGGTGGTCACCATACTTCTCGGCTTCTCACTCAGGTATTACTTTGTCGTATATGTGTATCGTTTTTTGTTAAGTATCACAATAGAAATAATCTTTGTATAACAGCTGATGATTCATACATGTATTGTGTATATATCAGTTTTTTTTATTGGTTTATTTTATTAAAGCATGCTTGATATAATTTATTTGTGAAGCTTTTGTGTAGCATGCTTCTTAGCTCTCAGTAATAAGATATCTATTATTTGGATCAATGTAATCAAGCTACATAAATAGAATCTACAATTGATTATATATGCATTTAACATAGGCCCCTGGTGCGAAATGAAGCTTCAAGGTTGTACCGACTATTAAATCTTTACAGCTCTATCTTTACTTGTCTTGTTAAATCTTCAATTTGAATTCCTAATAAGATTTGCATTCCTAACAGGATAATTTTTTTCCATAAATTCCCAAACTTTGGGTGTAAGTCATAGTAGTACGTATAAATGAGACGCTAAACATGATTTTGTTAAAGATATTTGGATCTAAAGCACGATTCAACACACAAGGGCTGTATTTCTTTTTTCTGGAACTTATAGCGACTTTACATATCAATATTTGTGCAATGTTTTACATAGCAGCCCCTTTTTTCTTAAATTTAGGGATGCTAGAACTTAGAAGAGTTGATGATTGGTAGTATGGTTACAAAAAAGTAGTGTGTAGTCTTCTTGCCCTGCTATGAAATTTTTGTTTTATTCCGCAACATGTTGGTTTGAATATGTTTTATAGTTTGAGCAACCAATGGTTTGCACAATTTGCACTTAATTTTCCTTTTACTAAAATCCCTCTAATCAACACTTTGACTGTTTGGCATTGATAGTACTAAACCGATACAACAACACGAATGAATGAAAAAGATCACATGTTCACCTCTAAGAAAGTACTAAAATAAATTGTGGTTTCATATGCTGGTATTGACTCTGATGAGATGATTATGTTTAGGAGTGAAGATATTTGTGGTCTATATATTAAGACTCGCAACTAATAAGACAATGCCCTGATTGTGAATTTTTCGAGCATCATTAAACAAAAATAAAATTCTAGCAATATTTGTGGCTGGCTTAAGAGATGTATGATGATTCCAGTTAGGGTACTATAATTTGAGAGCTTATATTTAATTCCAATAGTAGTGATATCACACTTCTTGAGGCATTTTTTCTCCTTGTTGGAAGCTCAAGTCACGTATCATTTTGCTTGGAAATTGGTCTCTGTTGACCATGCGCACTAGAATCAGCGAGCCCGAAGTTGTTGCACAATAGTCCCACATCGAGAAGTCTAGAGAATAAGTGAGTGGGTGTTAGATATAAAAGCAGGAGCGAGTACCACATCCAATTCATACCTTTCTCGGCATTTTAGCTAAGATCAAGTGTAGTATTTGTTTTTATTAGTTTAATATCTGATTAGTACTTTTTTAAGGGGAAAAGACCATCATAATAGTTTGCTATTAGGTCTTTTATGTGACGCTTATGTGTTGCACTACAGTATTGACCGGTGCACTCACCAATCCTAGTTCTAGATTTTTTGTTTGGTTAAAATCATTGTATTGGGCACTAGTGTCAAATTACGTACTTTAATAGACCAATCGTGAAGCTAAACCCACATTAATATAGGTGGTTAGTAGTTGGTATAAACGTCTACTTCCGGCGTTGATTGATAATACGCATCCCTTGTACATAGAATTTACTTAACACTTAATCGTAAACAATTTGTTTAGAAAAAAAACTTGGAAAATGTATTGGGTTTTTGTACCTAATGTGATAGCTCATAAGCTCAACTAAAATAGACCCATTGTTTGTACCAAAAAATTTAAAAAAATAGACCCATTGTTTTCTTAATCTTTTTAGGAGTTTTTATGTGTTAGTTTAATATTTCTAGAAAAATTATAATTTTTTAAAAAAATTCAAACTCCTTTAAAGGAGAAGCTGTTATTTTTTAGGGCTAAAGGAGAAAGCTGTTTTTGATTTTTTTTTTTAATTGATGACTTTTTTTGTCATCCTTTCACGAAACTATATAGACTAATCTTTTTTTTTTTGAAGCAATATAGACTAATCCTTTGAACCTTATGGGACAAAGATGGACAGAAAATTATAATTTCGTCTCCCATTTAATTGTATTTGGTTTTATTTGATTTTTCTCCTTGTTTGAATCAGTTTTACGAAGACTACTTTAAAACTCTATGTATCGTTTTATTTGACCGTTTTACCTCAAATTTTTTTAATATTGTTTTAAATTTTATTATCAATCAATATAATGATGAAAGGTTAAATTGTTGTTATGCATGATGGTCCCAACTATGACACGATGGATTCAGTCAACAAATGTCACGCTTTTATCCTCAACATTTAATTTTGACTATTATTTATATAGTCA
>Ga0099826_10000666_pt1 | contig 17769 bp, 4 predicted proteins | sample Mtrugardesep15_FD_76830 | JGI IMG/M metagenome (GOLD analysis project Ga0099826, IMG submission 76830) | Root nodule microbial communities of legume samples collected from California, USA - M. trunc garden sep15 | ecosystem: Host-associated > Plants > Roots > Nodule | place: USA: California... | reverse complement strand
CAAAGTGTAGGTATAAATAACAACTTTGTTATCATTTTGAGGGGTGAATACAATTTGATATTTTTTCAATCTTTGATTGAAGGGAGAGTTAGAATTGCTCTTCTAGGTTCTTGGATGAACCAAGTCTAGATCCTTATCAAGAGCAACTTATTCTTGTGGCGGTTCCGCGATTCGATCTTATCGTTCATCTTGAATGTGGCGATCGTTCTTCCCACTTCTCATCTAATTCCATTTGTATGTTTTCTTTCTATTCATAGTTTGATCAATTTTCTTAGAATTTCTATAATTTTCCTTCATTTTCTATCTCAATTCAAGAAATTCACACTTAGGTCAAAGATCCTTGTATGGTGAATCCTTGTTGGATCCACATCAGCAAGAAGATAGGTCGTTCAAAAAAAATAATCAATTATTGTGCCTTCAAAATAGGAATGGACGAAACACATTCGGTTTAGGTTGCTGACTAAAAAATAGCATATTAGAAAACAAGTACCTATTTCTTTCTATAAATTAAAGTGAAAATTAAGGTGAAAATTAGGAAAAATATTGAATGCACGTTTTGAATAATATTGATTCCAAAAAAATATGATTTTGTTTCCTTAATAAAAATTATCGTTTTCATTCAATTAGGAAAATAAGTTGACTATTAGTGTTCGGGGAAAATTAGGAATGCAGGTTTTGAATATTATTGATTCCAAAACAAAATAAGATTTTGTTTCATTAAGAATAATTATCGTTTCCATTCAATCAGGAAAATAAGTTGGCTATTAGTGTTGAGTGAAATTAGGCATAATAATTATGCATTTAAAATTAGAGTTTATTTCTTTCCATAAAAGTAGGAAACGATTAGGGAAGGCATCGAAAAAATAGGAAAAAATATTTGATAAGAATGAACCACGAAAAAATAGGAAAGAATATTTGATAAGAATGAACCAAAAAAGAAGCAATTTAAACCGGGTTAATATAGTAAAAGCATGTGTTAAAATTAGGTTAAGAATTAGGTTAAAAAATGGGAGACGGGTTAATTTTTAGTAATAAGATAAGAGAAGAGAAATAAGTTGACTATTAGCGTTGAGGGAAATTAGCGTTTTGAATATTATTGATTCGAAAAAATACGATTTTGTTTTCTTAAGAATAATTATTGTTTCCATTCAATTAGGAAAATAAGTTGACTATTAGTGTCGAGGGAAATTAGTCAGAATAATTAGGTATTTAAAATTAGATTTTATTGTTTTCCATAAAAGTAGGAAACAATTAGGAAAGAGTTAAAATGAGAATTCATATTCCAAAAAAAAAAGGGAAGATGGTATTATTCCAAAAAATTAGGGAAGACATCGAAAAAATAGTAAAGAGTATTTGATAAGAGATGAACCACACAAAAATAGAAAAGAATATTTGATAAGAATGAACCAAAAAAGAAGCGATTTAAACCTAGGGGCGTTAAAATTAGGTTAAAAAATGGGAGACGGATTCCAATTTTTTTTTAAAATTTTTCAAGAATTATTTTAATTTTTATTAGTTTTTCCAGATTTTTATTAATTTTTCTAGAATTTTTTTCTTTTTCTAATCATTTTAATTAAGTTTTCCAGAATTTTGTAATAATTTTTCCAGAATTTTATAAATTTTTTCGATATTATTTTTTATTTTTATTGATTTTTCTAGAATTTTTTTTCATTTTTTAAATCATTTTAATTAAGTTTTCCAGGATTTTGTAATAATTTTTATTAATTTTTCCAGAATATTTTAAAAAAATTGGTACTATTTTTCATTTTTATTAATTTTTCTAAAATTTAATTCATTTTGTAATACTTTTTTTAATTTTTTCAAATTTTTTTTAAAAAAATCATAAATGCCATGTGTATCCATAAAAAAATTTAAAAATAATAATTATACAGTCAGCACGCCACATCATCAAAAAAAGATGATTCAGTGTGCCACGTCAGCGAAAATATACAGTCGGCTGACCTAGAGGGTATTATAAAACAATTTTTTTTGCAATGTCGAAATCTGACAAAAAAATTTCACATGGGGGAAAACCAAAAGTCACCTATATTACATGTGGTAAATGTCTATTAATCTAGAATAAAATTACATGACTCAAATATAGAAAACATTATACATGTCTTGAAATCATAAGTAATGCTCTAATACTCTTTTATTCTGGATGAAAAACCTACTGAAAAATATGCTAAGAATAACGTAAGATGACTTGTCATCACAACCCCAAACTTAAATTGTTGCGTATCCTCAAGTAACGAAAGAAAAATGAATTTTATTCTTTTCATTTTTTTAAGGAAAAAGATACCTTTCTAAAGAGGTTTCTCATATTGCCATCTCATCCCATTTACATAATTGACATACTTACCACATTACATCTAAGCAGGACAGGCTTAGAGAAGATCGCTCATTATACACAATCACAACATTTGCACACTCTAGTCGTCAAATGAATGTATCTTGCTATAATTTTGAGGCAATTCTAAACAGACAATTAAGATTTGATTATCTACACACTTTGAGGTCTTTCAGGGTTGTAACGTAGCTTAGTGTAAGGTGGGATATATTTGAGAAAGTAGGCTAACAAAAAAAATTGGAGTTAGATTATCAACCTAAGGATTCCTACTAAACATTAAGTACTGCCATCATTCCTTCCTTGAATCAATCAAGATGGGTTCTAAGTATAACTATATATCTTTTTCTTTTTCACCAAAAAAACATTTTTTTAAGAGACCAAAATTGTTTATGTTTTTGGCTCTAACGTTACTATTCAGCCTCCTAATGTCTTTCATGCCTTCATTATTTCTTGTTTGGTCATGTAACCATTGAACAATAGCAAAAATAGGCAACACTACTCAATAAATAAAAAATGATAATTTATTTAAAACGACTTCAAATTAAATACTAAACTGATAAAAATAAACTAAAAATTTAATTAAAAAGATTGCAAAAATAGTGTATGACAGACTGTCATCAAATTCATGATCAAATAATTTGTTGTAATAAATATTATGTTGATTTAAATGTTTTATGAATTCTCAATCAAATAATAATATATGTTCAATTATTGACAATTTAATAAAATATGTTTAATTATTGACAATTTGTCTATTTAAATTGTCACTTTTATCTATGTCACTATTTTGAAAAAAAACTAGTTAATCACAATTTAGATTATAAAATCTAAAATACAACAAGTAAGCTTTGAATTATAAAATCCAAACGGAAAAAATAATCAATTTGAAGGCGTTTGAGAAGTGAGTAGGGTGAGAAAAAAAATTTATAAAAAAAAAAGTTGAAGGTCAGATGGACTAAAAGTATGTTATGGTATGGGCCTTTTGAAGTAGTTTTGAAAAAAAATATAACTGTTACTTTTTCCACCTTGCTGCCTTCTCACGCACCCTACGAAAAATCCAAAAGTACCCCTGGTTCGGATTTTATTTTTTGAACCAGATTGTTAGTGGTTTTCGGAAACTAAAATCCGGACAAAAACAATATGGAGTTTTTGTGTTTTTCTTTGATGTCAAGGGTCTTTGTTGACCGTTATATAACCTTTACATAAGCTGCAATGCAATTGCAGAGGTCCTATGACGGTAAACAATGACCATGACACCACATACACACCTTAAAAACAATTTTTTTTTTGAAGAAAATGTAAGAAAGGTGGTGAAGTGAAGAATGAAGGAAATTGTTGAAGATCCAAGCCTTTTTATAGCTTTAAATCGTTGCGAATCCTAAACAAATGGGGTGGTTTTCCCCCGTTGTAGTAGACTGCCGCTAGTTTGGTGTTCGAATCAAAGTTAATGAATTCCATGTTTTTTTTGGTGTAGTTTACTTGTAATGAAAACAGGGACCCCTATTTATAGAGGCATTTGGGCGTTATGGACCACATAAACTGTTTGTGCAATGTGGATAACACAAAAGAATCCAATGCTGATGAAATTCGGATTATAAAATCCGAACCATCCCCCACCCTGCATAAAGTACCAAGTTTCCCTTGGTTTCACCCAGGATCGTATTAATTCGGATTATATAATCCAGAAAACAAAGGTGTATTTTGGATTATATAATCCGAACTGCACCAGAATCTTTTGGACGGTGGTCTGCACCACATAGAAAACGTTTTTCAAACGTTTTGGACGGTGGTTGGGTCAAAAAACGTGTTTTCCATTAATGGCTTCAAAACTCTTTTTTAACACTCCCTCCCTATAAATACCCTCCAAACCTCTACCATTTCTCACACCAACATCTCCCACCCTCTCCTCCTCTTCCTTCTACAACCATGTGTTTTCATCGTTGGCCTTTCATATAAAGAGACCTCTTTAAAAATTTTTTGTTTGAATTGTTAATGGGGATGGCACCACGCCGCAAAGGACTGCGGTTTGCCAGGGTGTCATGTTGGTCAGTTTGGGTCTGAGATTGGTTTGTCTGGGTGCAAGGTTGACCATCATGGTCTCTTGTTCCCTAGAGGCCCCTGTGCACCCGCCATCATTGGTTTCTTCTTCCCCTCCCTCCTTTTTCCTTCCCCCTATTTCCTATCCACCAGTGGCTGGAACCACTGGTATAGTTTAGGAGATTAGAAATAGTTTTAGGTTCTTATGTAATAAGCTTAAAAAGCTTCAACATTATTGTAATGTATTATTCATATATTAATAAAATTAGTTCTTTTATCTTTGTGTTTTTTTTATTTCTGTTTTTTTTTTTATCTTTATTTGCATTTTAGTTTACGAATTTGAAAGCCTAAAGTAAAAAAATTATGGAAAAAGAGCATTCCAGGTTTTAAATCCGAAAAATAATAACAATGTAATTCGGAAAACATAATACAGAGAGGGGTATTTTTAAAAAAAATAGGGCGCGCGAGTAATCCATAAGGTGGGAAAAGTAATAGTCAAAAAATAAAAAAAAACAAGAGTTGCTGGACTTAAGTTTGATTGGGCCTTTTTATAAGTGTTACTATATACACCCCTATAAAATGAAGCTTTACTATATACACCCCTCCCTACAATTTTTTTTTTGTGTGGCCTAGAAGGATCCTTGGTTAGATGCAATTCCGTTTTCTATTAGGTTTCATAGATTATTTGAGTTGGCAGAGAATAAATTGGCTATGATAGCTGACATATTTTCTTTAGGTTGGGGAGAGTTTGTGGAAGTGGCGGTGTAGGTTGTTTGCATGGGAGCAGGATTTGGAGAGGGAGTGTTTGGAACTTTTATTTTCTGTTGTATTGCAGGGTGACGTGGTGGATAAGTGGATTTGGCGGTTTCATTTTTCTAATAGGTACACAGTGAACAACACTTATTAGTATTTGATTGATGTTTTTAATCATGACGTAATTGTTATCGATTATGGTAATTTCAATCATATTTCATGGTTAAAGGCGGTTCCATTAAAGGTTTATTTGTTTGCTTGCCGTTTGCTCCTTAATCGAATTCCTACTAGAGATAATTTACTGAAAAGTCAAGTGTTGTCCATTGATGATCAACTTTGTATAAGAGGATGCGGGGTAATGAAAATAGAGATCATTTGTTTGTTTCTTGTAATTATTTTGGAAGCATTTGGTATGCGATTTGCGGTTGGTTGAGGATTTCTTCGAAGTCTTTAATTGATCATCTAAATCAGTTTGCGGATTGGGAGGTTTTTCTAAAAATATTTGCTTGGCGTTCAAAGATGTTATGGTTAATGGTTGTATCCATTGTTTGGAAAGTGAGAAATAGGCGTATTTTCCAACATAAGGAGGAACATATTACTTCCATGGGTGAACATGTTAAGCTTCTTGTGTATTGGCGGTTTAAATCGAAATTTGTTCTATTCAATTTTGATTATAATTTTTGGAGGCAAAACCATATGTTCTTCCTAACTTCTGTAACTTGGCTCCTTTGGCTCCTTTTTCCCATTGTTTTGTTTTGTTTCTCTTTTTCGGACTTGTAATTTGGATCTTTTAAGTCTTCCTTAGCACCTTTTGTGCTGAATGACTTTTTTGCGGAGGTAATATACAGTTCAACCTCTTAAAAAAAAAGTTAATAAAGTTTATGGTGAATGATGAACCACCTATAATACTGATCATCCATCTTTAACATTAATCCATCTAAAACGTTTGGGACTAACTCTTTACCACAAGAAATTAAATTATGTAACAAAGACATATTTAAAAGACCCACACCGATAAATAAAAATTACTACCTCCATCCTTATATATAAGACCTTTTTACAAATTACGGGGATTAAGAAAGTGGATATTTGTACTAAAGTTGTTTGTAATCACTATTGTTTTTATAATTTTATCCTTAAAAGAGATAGTTAGTTTATGTTTTCTATATGTTATTTATTGCTGATCGAAGAAAAAAATGTATAATGAATAGGGGCATGTATGTAGTTGAAAATAACAAAGATGTCTTATAAAAATGGACAAAAAAATTCTCAAAAGGGTCTTATAATTAGGGAATGAGGTAGTACTTATATAAGACAATAATAGTATAAAAAAAAATTAAGAGATCAACAAAGCAATTAATCTAAAATTAAAGTACTACTCCCTCCGTTTCAAAATGAATGTCGTTTTAGCCAATTGCACACAAATTAAGGAATGGAAGGAAATAATCATTAGACACAACATTTTTACTAAACTGCCCAAGAAAAAGACAAACTTAAAGTTGCATTGAAAATCATACAAGAAAAAAGTTGGAGTATTTATTAAAGGTAAAGTTGGTAGAGAAAAATTAAAATTGTATTATAAATATAGAATGACATTCATTTTAAAACAAATCGTTTTGGATAAAGTATCACCCATTATAAACGCAGGGAGTACAACAAATGCCTTATCATTGAGCAGCATTCAGAAATGGCACTACGTAATAGGGCCCCACAAAACGCACATCGGGATTCGCGATAACGAAACAAGTCCTCAAAAATAGGACCCACATCCCAATCTTTTTGTCCACCGTTTCAACTGAAAGCGAAATTCTCTCCACACTCCACACACTCACTCTCTCACTTAAGGCTCTGTTTGGCGCGCACTTTTTCCTTTCCTTTCTTTTCTCTGTTCTAACGTAAGCAAACGTATTTTTTTAATCACTTTTTTCCTTTAAACACGCGCCACATAAATACAAAAATTAAAGACAAAACAAAGAAAGAAAGAAGATATTATTATATTCGTAATTGAATGAAGAAGAAAGAATGAAAATGATTATGGAAGATTACTCTTTATCCAAACACTGTCTTCATTGCAATTCTTTACTTCGCTTTTAAACTACGTGCGTTTTTCTTTTCTCAGTTACGTTTCGTATCTTTTTTTCTTCTTCTTCTCTTCATCATTCAAATTATTTTCGTTTTTCAGGTAAGTTCTTATCAATGTTCTTGAATCCATTGAAAATTTCTCTGTTTTTATGATTTGAAAATTTGTTAATTATATAAGTATTTTTGTTTAGGTATGTAACGAAAAAATTAAGGAAAATTAGATTATTGGTTCTTTATGATTTGTTTGTTGAATCTGGAATGTGAGTTTTATTTTTTGTTATTGTTTTTCTATGAAGAGTGAATGTTTCTGTTTTTGTTCTTGTTAAAAATGCTTTTTTCAGCCAAACAGAGCTTTATCTTTGTGTAATTTTCTGTTATTTTTTTTTATTAAATCAGAATTTTGGTTTTTTTTAATTATTTTATTTTTGAGCTTTGTTGAGTATATATCATAATCATGGTTTTGAGTATTTATTTTGCGTACTAGTGTCTACTACTAGCGATTGATTTATAGGGTTTTGTTTTTGATATGATTAAGTGCCGTTAGCTCTGTAGAACCGACAACTCAGATGAAAGACGTGATTGGTATCTGACACTAACACAACACTAACACCTGATCACATTTAAATAAATTATTTTCTCAAATTTTTGCTATTTTCGATGTGTCAGGGTCATGTTCGGTGTGACGGTGCTTCGTAGCTTGTTATCATAAAAAAAAAAAAGATTATTTGTTAATTGTTTGTGGGATTGATTACATCGGATTTGGAAATGAGGGGTAGGTATACATCATCACTTAATTCATTGAATGATAATGTTAATGGAATTGGAAATTGTAAGGTTTTGTGAATATTTATGTGTAGGTCCTTTTTGTGTAATGAATTCAATTATTTTCTCTGTCACGTGGCTTTCTGCCATATTCTTTATAGACAATGTCAAAATCATGTTTCAATGTTTTCAGCATCAATGTTTCTATTTTTGTTTGGTTCAATAGAAAAACGGTATCTCAATTATTGTTACCTGCTTTTTCCTTCATTGATGGTTTGATTGCTTTTTTTATTATTGTATCATAGCTTTAACTTATGCATTCACAAACCCTTGTTTGTTTTTTCAGTCTCTAATCTATTGATTAATGATATTAGAAAATACAGAATTTTCTTTGTTGAATTTTAGCTTTTTAATAAGTTGTAACTTATTTATTTCCTAGTTTGGAACTGATGAGATTGCGAACATTTTTTGACAGATTATTGCTTATGAATGAATTGTAAAGTTTGAGGGTTTGTTGTGTAATGCCAATCAATATACAACCAAGTAATGAATTCATGAAACCTTCTGAGGATATGGTATTTGGTTTAGAATTCAAAAAGCTCGGCTCAAAACGGTATAGCAGTTCAAAGACAGCTAAAGAAAGTTCTGCATTGCCACAAGTACATCAAAGTCCGAATCCGAAGAGTGCGGATAAGTCGAGGTCAAAGAGTGGTGTTGGTCCTCAATGCAGTGATCTCAAACAGAAGGCAAAGCAGGATGCAGAAGGAAATGTTTGGAGCCGGGAAACTGCGAAGAGAAGTGGAATTGAAGGTGATGAGCTTGTCAAACACATGTCGAATTTGCCAGGTTATTTACTGCATAATGATAGAGTGGAAAATGTTCAAGAGAAAGCTTTCAGTGTTGGTGTTTTAGATTGGTCTCGACTTGAGAATTGGAAGCACAAGCATATACCAGAAGATCTAACTAGTCGTTTCACACCATTCAATAGAGGCGAATCATCATCAAGAGTAGCCACCAAATCAAAATCATCCACCAGTGCCAGTGGCAGGGAAAAACTAGATGATAAGAAAGGTTCGCGACGGATCAGACCAAATAGCAGGGAAGCACTTCCTCAAAGTAGAAAACTTCCCTCTGAGAATGTCAAACGGGTTGAATCTTCTAGAAGTGGATCCAAGAGCATAGGAAGTGAGAAGATGAGGAATGACAATATTAAAAGAACTACAGATGTTGGAAATTTAGCATCGAACTCAAGGCTCCGCAGGATCTCGTCTTCTGTTCCTAATGAAAATAAAGATGATGAAGCTAAGCAGAAAATGGAGGGTTTGCAAGAACACAACCACAAGAAAATAGAGAGAAATCATAAGTCCATCTCTGAGATGCAACAGCCAGCAGTAAAATCAAAAAGCAAAGGGGTCCCATTCAGTTCTAAGAAAACGGGTTCTGGCGACTGTGAATCCAGTCAAAAGGTGAATCATTTGCCGGAGCCAGGTTTTGATGATAGCCGTAAACATAGCCATAGCAAGCCAAGTAATATTGTGCTGCTTTATCCACATGATATTCCTGACTCAAGTTCTTCAGATGATTTTCGGCTTTCGGAATTCCAATCATCATCGGATGAAAATCATCTAGAATCAAGCCGAAGTAGTCTGTCATATGTTTCTATTCCAGAGGAGGTTTACGTTGGCAATGTTTGTCCTGAAATCGCACTTTCAAGTGGCTGCCGTTCTGCGATTGAGCATCCTTCATTTTCTGGACCAATGCAAAACAGTGTTAGTGCTGGTCTCAGTATGAACCGTTCTTCTGCAATTTCTGAGAAGTCTGCTTCTAAAATAAATAAGATGTCTGGTCTGCAATCAGAAGCTGCTTGCTTTGAAAAGGATGTGTTAGACAATAGGCTGAGCAATCAGTCTGCTTTTAATAATCTCATTGAATCATTAGACCAAGAAACTGCTGAGCTGACATCGCAGAAGGGATCAAATCCATCTCACAACCGTCGGTTTAGCTTCAGCTTAAGTCGAATTGGCAGAAGTTTCAGTTTTAAAGAAGGCCCTGCAGCTTCACAATTTAGTTCTAAGTTTGTCTCTTCAAAGTCAGGTCCAGTGACTCCTGAATCTTCTAGGCGTTGGGATAATTCAAGCAAAGAAAAGGCAAATTGTCAGAACAGAACAAGATCAAGCCCTCTTAAGAGGTTATTAGATCCTATATTGAAGCACAAGACGGCAGGCACACAGCATTTGGGTGAAAGTAGTCAGAAACAGAAGAGAAGCACAGATTCGTCCAGTTTGAGAAGTATTGGTGTGAATGAATCACTGCAGGATGAAAAGAGCACGGTATCATCAATCCAAGGCCTCTTGCAGATTACAATAAAAAATGGAATGCCTTTGTTTAAGTTTGTGCTCAACGATGAAAGAAAGATTTACGCCGCTACCAAGAATAGTTTAGCATCACATGAGAAGAATGATTTAGGCTGCTGTTTTACATTCTATATTGTTAATGAAATTAAGAAAAAGAGTGGTGGTTGGATGAGTCACGGAAATAAAGAAAAACATTGTGGCTATGCATACAATGTTGTCGCTCAGATGAAATCTTCTATCTCCAAATTCACTGAAGCAGTGAATCAGAACTCCAAGAGACAGCATACAGTTAAAGAATATGTCCTATTGGGTGTTGAAATCAACCAGACAGGTCAAGGACCGCCAAAGTTCATCCCGACTATGGAGCTTGCTGCTGTTGTTTTTGAGACCTTGTGTGGAAATTCAAGCAACGAACGATTGCATAGTGATAATGATATTATGAAGAAAGGAGAAAATGATAGTTCTACTGTTATTCTTCCAGGTGGTATACATGGTTCACCAAACAGAGGTGAACCTTCATCATTAATCCATAGATGGAGAACCGGAGGATTATGTGATTGTGGTGGTTGGGACATAGGTTGCAAACTGCTTGTACTTCGCGAGCAGAACCTGAGTTCAAACATTCCGAGAAGTTATAAACCTTACCAGGATCGTTTCCAACTTTTTGTTCAGGTATAAACCTTCTACATTCTACTTGGGGCTGTTTTGATTGGCTTTTTTGAGTTTATCTACTGGTATAAGTACTTGTGAGACCATTTGGGAGAGCTTATGACTTGTCCATAAGTTGTTTTTGACTTGTTATTTTCATAAGCTCTCCATGATAGCTTATGAAAACAGCTTATCTGAAAAAGATTTGACTTTATTTTATCTCCTGTTATAAAAATGGTTATGCATAGGCACTTGCATGATAAACGTTTATGCTACAAGCAGTTATTTAATCTGGTTATCCAAACAAGGTCCATGATGACATGGTGGAATATAATTGTAGATTGTAGATATTGTTGATACTCCATTTACATATGGTTATGATTATTACTTTCAGGAAGGAGCTGAGAATGATTCACCCCTTTTCACTTTGTTGCCGTTGAATAATGGATTCTACTCAGTTGAATTCAGTTCAACAATCAGCCATTTACAGGCATTCTTCATTTCTGTTTCTTTGTTAAGCTGCCAGAAGCAACCAGGTTCCTTTGAAATGAGTAGCATGTGTGAAGAGACACTGAAGGAACCAAGTTCCAATAACAACAGCAGAAGACTTCAGGGGAAAGCACCTATAAAATATACACCAATTCCACCTCTTTCCCCTGTTGGCAGAGTTTAAACTTAGAAGAGTTTTTTTTCTCTTTCTTCATAGTTATTAGTTGTTAAGATCTTCAAATAGTTGAGGAATAGCTAGTTAATGGCATTGCAAAAACATTATAAATGTTGTTCTTGCAACTTGAACTTTTACACTTTTCTTATACCACTTAAGTTTAGAGAGTAAAACTTTTGTTTCGCATTTTTCTTCTATTTCACCTTCATACATGCTGTCCAGTATTGTAATAGTCCATTGAATTAGAATACCAGTTGCATAAATCTGGATGCTGGTTCTACTCTTATTCATTGTACAAAACAAAATGTCAATAAATAAAAACAGCAGAGTTATCTATCCTTCTCCACTAATTGAACAAAGCAAAATAAGAAATGTTTGCTAGCCAGCTCACTGGAAATTATTGGCATGAGGATATATTAAAAGTATATACTATGCATTGACTATGTTTTAACATGAGTACAATATTTTCTTCAAAAAACGTGATTGCAATATCTGCCATTGAAAATGTTTGCCCTAAAAGTTGAATATGTGAAACACTATTACCGTTTCGTCTTCAAAAGTGTCCTTCATTAGTTCATTTGGTTATTGGGTATGTATTTTATTAGTCAATTTGATCCTTGCAATTGCGAACAGAAAACACATTCATATATATGCTTTTATAATTTTAACACATGAAGGAACTTATGTGACAACCCCTCACATATTTAAAAATCAAAATAACTTTATTAAAAAAAGTAAAATAGTTTGCATTGCATGTGCAACACAAATATGCACATTAATAGTTTTTATTAGATAGACATAATGACAATAGTCATTAAAAACTCACATACACAATGGAGGAGTCGGGGGGTTCGAACTCCGGTCATAGTGTCCAGCCTAGTAATTTTGGCATTTTCCGCCAGTTAAGTTAGGGCTTGTAATGCTTCCATATGCTCGTAGGTGCATATCATGTCTATGTTCAACAACTATGTCAAGGAGATTAATGAAAATTGGCAGGGCAACTAGTTAATTTGCAGAGCAAGTTATCATTGCACCACATAAATCCTAACCATGAACATGTTTTGCCTGTGGCATTTAATCATGAATCCATTAATCCACATCTCAAAGCTTCAAAAGATCATCTGTGTTCGTCAAGTTGTAACATAACATACAGACAAATTTTCTAGGCCAAGGAAGATTGAATACAACACAACAAAATTGTTAAAATGAGGTAAGAAAAAACGCAAGACAAACTCAACAATTATGTATCAGTTCATCCCTCAAAAAAATAAATAAATTATGTATCAATTCATGTCTACTGGTGAAGCATGATGATTACAAATAAACCACTCGCCATTGATCCTCTCGAACACATTCGTTACAAATTGTCCTCCCCATCTTCCTCCTTTCGTTTTTACAAATTCCATGCATGTAACATACCCCATGTCCCCTCTAGCATGAACTTTAATGTCTTCTAGTTTAATTTGTAATGGAAATTCATAGTTAGCCCATACAAAATCCCAGCTCTCAATAACATCATCATAGCCGGATATTCCTTTCATACCAGGATGAACACAGCATACCTCGTCCGTTTTCGCCCACATACCTTGCATGGCTGCAAGGTCACCATTCCTGAATGAATCATAAAACTTGCTGTTTGCTCCAAATACTGCTGTGTTGCTATCTTTTTGTAAGTTTTTTAGTGTATCCCTTATTTCTGCTGCTTTAGCATAATTCTCCTCAGCAATTGCATTCTGTAGCTCTTCCTCTAAAGTGCTTTCATCTAATGCAATGTCCTCACTACTCAACATGCTCTCCGCGTCTTCACTTTTTACACCCTGTCGTGTCCCTGACAGAAACCAATGGCAATTTTATAAAATTAGGGTTGTTAATTGCGAAGAATAGAGGTTTGCTCAAATTTTGCTATGCTACAGTGCTGCTTTAGCAGTTATTTGAACGTACTTTGTACTAAATCGTGTATCGTGGAATAATAGTGGTTTGTTAAAATTTCGATTATAGCGTTATAGCCGCTATTTGACGACACTTGTAAAATAAAACACTAAATTTAATAAAATAGTTAGTGCAGAAAACTTAGGGGCCTAGATGCAAATATAACTGGACTACAGAAAAATCAAGACTATAGAAAAAAATAACCAGCAAATTTTATGCTAATTGACTAAAGACGGACATAATATTATCCAAAAAGTAGTACCAATAAGAACAAAAGGGTTCAAGCAAAAGATACTTACTGAATCTTCTCATTTGCAACTTGAGACATTGATTAGGCAACAGACACTGTTGGTCTCCTCTTTCAAAACGTTTAGCAAAAATTAACTTATTTGGATTTGAAACATCGTATCGCTTGTGAAAGCTATTGATGAACGAACCCGGCAAGTAACTGAACTCCTTGAGAGTAGAAGAAAATCCCTTCATGAAAAAACTCAATTAATTACCATGAACCATGTGAGCAAATTTTTAAACTTAAGAAATCATTGAAAAGGAAAAACATAACGTCATCCTTATTCCTCAGCCATTCATGAAGTGAAATTTCTTCGGTGAAATTCAGAAAAAGGTTATCCTATTTCCAACCATTCAATTGATATGTAAAAAAAATCTAACTCCCAAAAGTCATTCCAAATTTCCATTTCAAGTAGTTGAATCATATCTATGTTAAATCCCGGAATTCTAAATTCGATAGATCGTTGATCAACACACATATACACTTAAGTGATAATTTTGCAGAAACCCTTAAAAGAGAATTCTAAATTCCACTAAAATTTAAGAAGTGAGCTTTTGAGATTTCAAACAACCGGAAGCTTACATTGAACGATAAGGCAGTTGCATAAAGCACCATAGTTGAAAATGCTTATTCAAAATTTACAACAACCAGAAAAAGGCTTGCATCAGCTGAACATAAACACCAGATAAGGATGCTTATTCTGAAATTCACAACAAAGTAAAAAAATTAGTGATAATCCTTCACCTAAAATTGCACTGCTGAGTACAAATGCAAGAATCAATTATATATGGATTTCATTTCATAAATATCATCTAGATTACAAAGAATATCAAGAACATATATTCATACAAATACAAGATTGAAGTACATTGAATTTTCAAATGATAATAACCAAAGAAACCCTCAAATCATCCAGAACAAAGATTATCAAGTTCAAGAACATAAACTAAAATTAATTAACGAAAGATGCGAAGAGTTTTACTTCACATCATATGATCCTACTCAATCAATATTGGGCCTGTTTGAATAAACAACTTAATTTGCAGCTTATAACATTCATGATAAGCGCTTATGTATAAGCTATTTCTATAACAAAAGATAAAATACAGTGAAATTGTGTTCACATAAGCTATATTGGAGAGCTTATGAAAATAAGCTGAAAACAGCTTATTACTGTTTTCATAAGCTCAAATAAGCCAATCCAATAATTTGGAAAAGTAAAAGGAACAAAGTAACAACTACCCTTTTGAGAGTTTTATACCTAGGAACAAAATTGAAGAGTAAAAATGATAATTAAAGTGTAAAGAATACCCAACAACAATAAAAATTTAAAACTTTAGAAGAAGAAGTTGGAGAAACCTTGAAACGGAAGAGGAAAATCGAAAAAGCGCAGTGCAAATTTTTGGGCTTTGTTTACAAAGTGGATTCCATTGATGAAACAAAGAGGAATGGAAGACTTATCTTTCGTATACCCACATAGACTGCTTTTTGTTCATACCCACTCAAAATTAAAATTTACTTCAAATAACCGTTTTATAATAGTCACTTTCATCCATGACAATCTTAACGAAATATTTTAAAGCTAAAGACTATTTTGATTAATAAACTGCATAATCAAAAACTATTTTAGAATTTTGTTACATTAAAAGATTATTGTGATTACTAATTACACGTTAAAGTGTCAAAATGATTATTATCCTATTTTATTTTTATTTTTACAAGATCTCGACTAAGTTGCATCTCAAAATCACCGTCTACAACAATTTGATTATTAAGAGAAAAAGTTAACAAGAATCTTAGATGATGAGAGCAAGGCCAATTTTATACAAGTGAAACAAATCTTGCATCATGTATAAGAAAAAGTTCACAAGAATCTTAAATGATGAGAGTAAGGCCAATTTTATGATGCATAAGTGAAACAAATCTTACATCATGTATAAGTTAGTTTTTATTATCAGATCAATAAATCTTATCATTAAATTAAATGAGATATAATATAACTTATTGATCCATCGGTAAAAAGACATTTTTACATAATGTAAAACAATTCTGTTTGTGCATATACAAAAAAATCCTAGATCAATACAAAAAAAACAAAGAAAACTAGACAAAATCCTAGACCAACACTAAAAAAAAGCAAAGAAACATTATCATCGAAAGCTAGTGGAATAGAATCATGGTGAAGGGGAGATAGTGAAGTTCATGAAGGAACAAAAAAAACCAAAGCATACAACTATCAAAATCCATAAATAACGTCCTTTCTAATAATGTGTCAAGCATGTTGTCCAACCAAACCAAACAAAACCAATAAAATTAATTAAAGCACATGTTAGCCTTCTTGTCGGCACTAAGATTGCATTCTTTGTAGACTTGAGTAGCTGTGAATATCATATTCATAAGAAAATAGCGACAATTAGACCAACTATTTTTAAGATTCCAAGGAACAATAATAGAAGACTTGAAAACCAAATGCACAAGCTGAGAATCAGATTGATCAGTCCAAAGATGATATCATGAACAATATCAATAGTAAACTTAACCATGTTTATAAGCTCAACAATAGGAGGAGGCGAACTTTTCTTTAAAAAACAATTAGAGGAGGCGAACTGTCGATATTATGAAAGAGATATACGTAAAATGTCTTCATAGACGGTTGGATTAGGACCCTATCCATTTATAATTCTCTTTATTTCTTTTATTTAGAAAGAGATATACACAAACTAGACGTTGGATATAAGCTACAAAATTCCGACAATATAAAATACACTTTTGGTGCATACTGCATACTCCTTATTCTCCTTTTCTTTTTACCCAAACTCATCTCTCAACCCATCACCGAAACTCCCAAACCCCATTTTAAACCCTCACACAACACAACTCCATCATCGTTCTTCAAATCCTAAAGCCTTTCTCAAAGTTATTTAACAAAATCATACTTTATATAAATTCACAGATTCAAATTGTGTGCTTCTTTTTGGTTTCATTGGTCATGGTTCTACTTGAAGACATGCACGGCTCAATGGACGAGGAAGCTTTTGAGGAGCGGCCTCAGTCGTCATTGTCGGCAGTCTTCTCTAACGAACTCATCATAGAAATATTCGAATGACTATCAATGATGACGGTATTTGGTTTGTTGTTGGTTCGTGTAATGGACTGATATGCTTGATTAGTACAGATATTTCAAGCCTCTGTCTTTGGAACCCATCCACTAGGAGAAAATCTGATTTTTTTTTACCCCGTTCATATAGTAATCATGTTCAATACTATTTTGGTTATGATACATTGACCGAAACTTATAAGGTGGTAGTGCCCCGTATACAGAAGGAGCATGGTAGTGCTGCAAGAAGCATGGTGAAAGTTTTCAGCTTGGGCGATAGTTCTTTGAGAAATATTCAATGTTTCTCCGTGATTCCACTTTATTGGTTTAATCGGTTTAGTAACAACGGCGTGTATTTGAGTGGTGGTACTATTAACTGGTTGGCCATACGCGATTACTTTGGTTCAAGATTTTATATATTTCAGTGATATTACTATTGAGCAATATGTAATTCTTTCACTTGATCTCTCCACTGAGACGCACACTCAACTCTTGCTCCCTCAGGGTTTTGATAAGGTGCCACGTAATCCGCCAAAGCTGATGGTTTTGACGGACTGTCTTTGTTTTTGTCTTGATTTTGAGGAAACCCATTTTATTATAAGGAAAATGAAGGATTTTGGAGTTCAAGAGTCTTGGATTCAACTATATAAAATTAGTTATAACAATTTCTTTCCAGCAATGGAGTATAAACAGTTAGATTTGTTCATGTTGTGTCTTTCTGAGAATGGGGATACACTGTTATTTGTTTTGGGTACAAATAGGGATACACCGTTATTCTTACATGATAACGACGACGAGGCGTTT
>Ga0099826_10000665_pt1 | contig 17773 bp, 13 predicted proteins | sample Mtrugardesep15_FD_76830 | JGI IMG/M metagenome (GOLD analysis project Ga0099826, IMG submission 76830) | Root nodule microbial communities of legume samples collected from California, USA - M. trunc garden sep15 | ecosystem: Host-associated > Plants > Roots > Nodule | place: USA: California... | reverse complement strand
TCTGCCGCAGGCGATGCGCTCGATTCTGCCGACCGCTTTCAACGATATTATCGGCCTCGCGAAGGGCACGTCCCAGGTCTATATCCTCGCGCTGCCGGAACTGTTCTACACGATCCAGATCATCTATCGTCGCAATCTGGAAGTGATCCCGCTCTTGATGGTCGCGACCGTCTGGTATCTGGTGATCCTGACCGCGCTTTCCATCGTCCAGCATCATATCGAACGACACTTCTCGCGCGGCGCGCTGCGCAATCCGCCGCCCTCGCTGTTTGCCACGATCTTCCGCACCTTCCTGCCGCGCAAATCAACGCCTGGAGCGGTGGAAACGGTCACGGCCAAGTCCGAGCGTAAGGCACCGGCTCGCGCGGCTAGCTTCCAGCTCGGCAATCGCGGCGGTTCGGTCAATATCCACGGAGTTTCGAAATCCTTCGGATCGCTGAAGGTGCTTGACGATATAAGCCTCTCCATTCCGGCGGGAAGCGTCACCACCATTCTCGGCCAGTCCGGCTCCGGCAAGTCGACATTGCTGCGCTCCATCAATCATCTCGAGCGCGTGGATGACGGTTTCATCGCCATCGATGGCGAGCTGGTTGGTTATCGCCAGAAGGGCGACACGCTTTACGAATTGAAGGAGCGCGAAATCCTCAAGCGCCGCGCCGAAGTCGGCATGGTGTTCCAGAGCTTCAATCTCTTCCCGCATCTGACCGCGCTTGAAAACATTATCGAAGCGCCCGTCGCGGTTCGCGGCATCTCGAAAGAACAGGCGGAGGTCGAAGCGCGTGATCTTCTGGCCCGCGTCGGGCTTGCCGATAAGGCAGCGGCTTATCCCCGCCAGCTTTCCGGCGGGCAGCAGCAGCGCGTGGCGATTGCCCGCGCCTTGGCCCTGCGACCGAAGGTGCTGCTCTTTGACGAACCGACATCGGCGCTCGATCCTGAACTGGTCAACGAGGTGCTTGATGTCATCAAGGAACTGTCTCGCTCCGGCGTTACCCTCATCATCGTCACCCATGAAATTGGTTTTGCCCGCGAAGTCTCCGACAGGGTCGTCTTCATGGAACAGGGTCGCATCCTCGAAACGGGCACGCCGGACAAGGTCTTCAACAGCCCGGACCATCCGCGCACCGCTGAATTCCTCGCAAAAGTTCTCTAATCAAAACAATAAAGGAAACACTCACATGGCATTTTCATCGAAATTATTGTCCCTGCTCGCGGCTGGCCTTTTCACCGCCACCGCTTCCCTTGTGCCGGCCGCGCATGCGCAGGAGGTGGACCTGTCGCCGGAGCAGAAGGGCCGGGTGCGCGCCGAAAAGGTGGAGGAGGCGATCAAGCTTCTGCCCGCCGGCCATAAGTTCACTGCCGATGGAAAGCTGACGGTCGCGACCGTACCCTTCCGCCTGCCGCTGGTTGATTATGCCAGCGACACGAAAACACCTATTGGCGTTGAGCCGGATATTGCCCAGCTGGTCGCCGACAGTCTCGGGCTTGAGTTGCAGCTAGTTCCGATTGCCTGGGCGGACTGGCCGCTTGGCCTGTCATCCGGCAAATATGATGCCGTTACCTCCAACATCACCGTGACGGAAGAACGCAAGCAGAAGTTCGATTTTTCCAGCTATCGTAATGATTTGCTCGGTTTTTACGTGGGCAATAACAGCAAGGTTACCGCAATCGGCAAGCCCGAGGATGTTGCCGGGCTGAAGGTCATCGTCGGCGCCGCCACCAATCAGGAGCAGATCCTGCTGAAATGGATCAAGGAGAACAAGGCGAAGAGGCTGGCCGATACCGAGGTGCAATATTACGACGATCAGGCCGTGCTGGACGTTGCCCTGCAATCCGGCCGCGCGGACGCCTATCTCGGCCCGAACGCCACTTCGGCCTTCCAGGCGGCAAGCCAGAAGAAGACCAAGCTCGTCGGCACCTTCTCCGGCGGCTGGCCGGAAGCGGCGGAAATCGCCGTCGCCTCGAAAAAGGATGCCGGCATTGCCGAAGCCATCACGGCGGCACTGAATGCCCAGATCAAGAACGGCAATTACGGCAAGGTTCTCGCCCGCTGGAACCTCGGCTCCGAAGCCATCACCCAATCCCGTACCAACCCGCCCGGCTTGCCGAAGAGCTGAGCGGGCAGTGCCCAAAGCTGAACTGCCAAATGCTGAACTGCCAAATGCTGAGTTGAAGGTGGGACATCACTCAGCCGGTGGCGCGGGCATCCTCCCGCCCGCGCTACTTTCGTCCCGCAATCCTAATCGGGAAACCACAATGACCTTCATCTCTCGTTTCGCCACGGTTACGCTTGGCGCTTTCCTGTCCGTTGCCGGTTTCGGACCCGCTTCCGCCAGCGATGTCTTCGATCTGTCGCCGGATCAGCCCGGCCGCATCAGGGTTGAAAAAGACCCCGGCGCGATTGCTGCCGTTCCGAAGGATTTCAAGTTCGTGACGCCGGGCAAATTGACCGTTGCCGTTTCTCCCGGCGGTCCGCCGCTGGCCACTTATGCAACAGATGCAAAGACGGTAGTCGGCGCCGATCCCGATTATGCGCTTGCGGTGGCCGACAGCCTTGGTCTCGAACTCGAACTGGTGGCAGTGGCATGGGCGGACTGGCCGCTCGGGCTTGCCTCGGGAAAATACGATGCCGTCATCTCCAATGTTGGCGTGACCGAACAGCGCAAGGAGAAGTTCGATTTCTCGACCTATCGCCAGGGCCTGCACGGCTTTTTCGTCAAGTCCGACAGCGGCATCACCGAAATCAAGGAACCGAAGGACACGGCGGGGCTGAGGATCATCGTGGGTGCCGGCACCAACCAGGAGCGTATTCTGCTGAAATGGAGCGATGAGAATGTCGCCGCCGGATTGAAGCCGATCGAGCTGCAATATTACGATGACGAAGCCACCCGGTTTGTCGCGCTTTCAGCGGGGCGGGCGGATGTCATCGTCCAGCCGCATGCGCAGCTGGTTTTCATCGCGGCGCGCGACAAGACCATCAAGCGTGTCGGAACGCTCTCCGCCGGCTGGCCGGAACGTTCCGATGTCGCCATCACCACGCGTAAGGGTTCGGGACTGGCCGATGCTCTGACGCTCGCCACCAACGATCTGATCAAGAGCGGCGCTTACGCGAAGATACTGGACCGCTGGCAGCTTGCGGAAGAGGCCTTGCCGGAATCGCGGACAAATCCACCCGGTCTGCCGAAGAGCTGATCGGTCGAAAAAATGCGGCGGACGACAACACCCGCAGGTCATGCCGTGCGGGTGTTGTTTTATTCATCAGTGGCACCCAGCGCAGGGAAATTAGAAATCCGCTACCTTGCCCCAAGACGAGTCACGGAAACGGCTGGGGTGATAGGGGGCGGGATCAACGATCGGGTTTGAACCCGTCACGATATCGGCGAGCAGGTGGCCAGCACCGGGACCGATGCCGAAACCGTGGCCGCTGAAGCCGGCGGCCAGGATGAAACCCGGCAACTCGCTTGTTTCGCCGATGGCGGGCACACCATCCGGCGTGCTATCGATGAAGCCGGCCCAGGCGGCGGATATCTGGGTTTTGCGCAGTGCGGGCAGAAGTTCCAGCGCCCGTTTGTGGGTCTCGCGGATGGCTGCGGCATTCGGTCTTGGATCAAGAATACGGACCCGCTCCATCGGCGTAGGTGCATCTAGCCGCCAGCGTTTCAGCGTCTCGTGACCGCCGCGAATCCCCTCCAGTCCGCCGGGCCGCAGGCTACGCCAGCGCTTGAGGAACATCGGAACGAATTCGCGTGCAAAGCGCATTTGCTGCGCGGTTGGGTCGATGCGACCGAGGCCGCTGATGGCGAGATTATAGCCACCATTGTACCGCTTCGTGACCGAAACGGCGGCGGTATGCAGCGCATCCGGCAGGCCTTCCGCGCCCGGCGTGACGGACAGAATGGAAGAGCGAACCGAAGCCTGCGGAAAACGAATGCCGAGCTGGCGGCAAAAGGAGGAGGCCCAGGCCCCGCCGGACATGATGGCAGTCTTGGTGCGGATGGTGCCTTTTTCGGTGACAACGGCGCTGACCCGGCCGCCTTCCGTTTCCAACCCGCGCGCAGCGCAATTCTGATGTACCGTGCCGCCTAGTTTGATGATGGCCCGCGCGACGGCGGGCGCTGCCATGGACGGATCGGCGGTGCCGTCTGTTGGTGAAAAGACACCGCCTTTCCAGCGTTTGCCGGTGGCGCTGCCGCGTTCGCTGGCCTCATTGGCACTCAGCATATGCGTCGTCACGCCCGCGGTGATGGCAAAGTCGCGCCAGCGCGCCCAGCGGTCAATCTCCGCTTCGTTATCGCTCAGGTAAAACAGCCCGCAACGACGAAAACCGGTGTTCTCGCCGGTGACGGCAGCGAATTCTTCCCAGAGCGCAAGGCTCTGGGTCGATATCGGCAATTCGCGGGCGTCGCGGTTCTGCTGGCGGCACCAGCCCCAGTTGCGGCTGGACTGTTCCGCCCCGATCAGGCCTTTTTCGACAAGCGCCACCTTGAGGCCGCTCCTGGCGAGATAATAGGCGGCGAAGACACCGACGATACCGCCGCCGATAATGACGGCGTCTGCGGATTTCGGCAATTCCGGTGAGGTCGTGATCTGTTGCAGCGGCGCTGGCATGGTCGGCTCCTTATCTCTCTCCTAATTTATCGTGGTTTGCGGGTAAACGCTGCCAGACTGTGGTGATTGCCGGCATCTCCTGCTGTTCGGAAACCTGTCTGCAACTCTTTATGCTGGATGAAAAAAATATCCCCGCGTCGACAGCGTGCGCCTATGTGTTAAGATTTCCACTGCCGCGTCAGAATTTTATGCCGCGCTCAGAAAAAATCAAAAAGGGGTTCCCGCACGTGATGAAACTCGATCGGATCGATATCAAGATTCTCTACGAACTTCAGAAAAACGGTCGCATCACCAATGTCGAGCTGGCGGAACTGGTCAACCTGTCACCCAGCCCCTGCCTGATGCGCGTCAAGAAGCTTCAGTCCGAGGGGTATATCGAGGGATATTCGGCGCAGATCAACATCAACAAGCTTGGCCAGACGCTGACCGTCTTCACGGAGATCACGCTCAAAAACCACCGTCAAATCGATTTCGCCCGTTTCCTCGGTGTTGTCGAAAAGATCGACCAGGTGGTGGAATGCCACCTTGTTTCCGGCGGTTATGATTATCTGTTGAAATTCGTGACGTCAGGCATCGTCGAATACCAGTCGATCATGGAGCGGCTGACGGATATGGATGTCGGAATCGACAAATATTTCAGCTTCGTGGTGCTGAAATCGCCGATCATAAAATCGCATATGCCACTGACCAGCCTGTTTCCGCTTTGAGGTGGAAGGGGGTGCCTCAAGCGCCCACAAAGCCGATGGTTTTGGAAAGGCGTTGCATTCAGACGCCGTCAACCCAGACTTGATCCGGGGTCCAGTGCGATCAAGTCCTTGCTCGCAAAAGAGTCTTTTCACGGCGCAGATGCGGCTGGATGCCGGCTCAAGGCCGGCATGACGGAGGAGAGTTTCTCACCGCTTAGAAAACGCCCTAACCAGCTCCGCATCCTGCTGGAGATTGTCGAGCCATGTTGGGTCGAGCTTCGGCACCGAGGAGAATAACAGCTTCGAATAGGGATGGGTCGGCGACTTGATCGCGTCCGTTTCCAGATGCTCCACCTTCTGCCCGCCATACATCACGACGATTTCGTCGCAAATGCTTTCCACCACTGAAAGATCGTGGCTGATGAAGATGTAGGAGAGGTTCAGCTCTCGCTGGAGTTCGCCGAGCAGGTCGATGATCGCGGCTGCGACGACGGTATCCAGCGCCGAAGTGATTTCATCGCAGATGATGAGCGATGGTTCGGCTGCGAGCGCGCGGGCGAAGTTGACGCGCTGCTTCTGTCCGCCTGACAGGCCGGAAGGATGGCGGTGACGAACCGAGCGTGGCAGTTTCACCATATCCAGCAGCTGGTCGATCCGGGCGTCGCGCGCCTTGCCCTTCAAGCTGTGATAAAAGGCCAGCGGCCGGCCGAGAATATCCTCGATGGATTTCGCCGGGTTGAGCGCCGTATCGGCATATTGGAAAACGATCTGCATACGGCGCAACTGATCGCTGGTGCGTCGGCGGGCATCGGCATCCAGCTGCCGACCTTCGAAGATGACATGACCGCTGGCGGCGGGGAGAATGCCGGCAATGGCACGCGCCAGCGTCGATTTTCCGCAACCGGATTCGCCGATGATACCGAGATTGCGTCCGGGATAGACCGCAAGGCTGACGGAATCGACTGCACGCACCAGCGGCATATGGTCGTCGCCTTTCGTTCCATACCCGGCGATCAGCTTCTCAATATCCAGCAGCGGTTTTGCGCCATTCTGTTTAAGCGGAGCTACAGTTCTAACCTTGTCGTTAAAAGCGGTCAGCAACTCCCGTGTATAAGGATGCTGGGCATTCTCAAGAATATCCGTGGTCGTGCCGGTTTCCTGTATCTCGCCACCTTTCAGCACCACGATCCGGTCGGCAATCTGGGCGACGACGGCGAGGTCGTGCGAGACATAGACGCCGCCGATACCGCCCTTGCGCATCGCTGATTTGAAGGCGCGCAGAACCTCGATCTGTGTCGTCACGTCGAGTGCCGTGGTCGGCTCGTCGAAGATGACCAGTTCCGGATTGCCGATCAACGCCATGGCGGCGGAGAGACGTTGAAGCTGGCCGCCGGAAACCTGGTGCGGATAACGCTCGCCGATGGTTTCGGGATTGGGCAGCGACAATGCCTTGAACAGTTCCACCGCTCTTCGGCGCGCCTCCTGCGGCGGCATCAGATCGTGGATGCGGGTGACCTCTATGACCTGATCGATGATCTTTTGCGCCGGGTTGAAAGCGGCCGCTGCACTCTGCGGGACGTAGGAGATTTTCGTGCCGCGGATCTTGGCCCGCTCCATTTCGGAAAGCTGCACCATGTCGCGACCCGCCACCGTGACGCTGCCGCCGGAAATACGGCAGCCTGGGCGCGCATATCCCATCAATGTCAGCGCAATGGTGGTCTTGCCGGAACCGCTTTCGCCGATCAGTGCGACAATCTCACCCTCGGCAATATCGATGTCGACACCCCTGATGATTTGGATGCGGCGGCCGGAATCGGTGGTCGCCTCGACTTTAAGTCCACGGATTTCAACGAGATTGGTCATTATTCGCTCCTGTCGCGGATTTTCTGCGGCAGATTGTCGATCAACAGATTGACGCTGATCGTCAGGCTGGCAATCGCCAGCGACGGGAAGATCACGGCCGGTGCGGCAAAGGGCAGGCCGCCGATGTTTTCACGCACCAGCGCACCCCAGTCTGCATTCGGCGGTTGCAGGCCAAGGCCGAGGAAGGAGAGGCCCGACAAAAGCAGCACGATGAAGACGAAGCGCACGCCGAGATCGGCAAGCACCGGACGGATGATGTTGGGCAGGATTTCCGAGCTGATGAGGTAAAGAAGGCTTTCCCCGCGTACGCGTGCGACAGTGACGAAATCCATGGTGTTGACATTCACTGCCAGCGCCCGGGCGAAACGATAGGCACCTGGCGTATAGATGACCGAGAGGGTAACGATCAGCACCGGAATGGACGAACCGACGGCGGCGACGACCACGAGGCCGAACAGCTTGCTTGGAATGGAATTCACCGCATCGAGAAACCGGCTGAGCATGGCATCGAACCAGCCGCCGACGACGGCCGCGCACATGCCGAGCACAACGCCGGATACGCAGGCGATGGTGACGGCCGCCAGCGAAATGCCGACCGTGAAGCGTGCACCCATGAGAATCCGGGAGAAGACGTCGCGGCCGAGATAATCCGAACCAAGCCAGAGATCGGAGGTCATCGGTCCGAAATAATCGAGATCGACGATGTCTCCCACCGGATACGGAATGAGATAGGGCGCGAAGATCGCGACCATCGCCCAGATAAAAATGACGAGAAAGGCGAAAATGCCGACTGCGTTGATCTTGTAGCCCAAACGCGAAGTTCCTGAATATGTCTTGAGATGATCGGCCATCAGCGCAGCCTCGGATTGGACATGATGGCGATGATGTCAGCTGTCGTGATGAGGAGCAGATAACCGACGCAGAAAATCATCGCGCAGCTCTGGATCAGCGGCAGGTCGCGGGTCGCGACGCCATCGACCATCAGCTTGGCGATGCCAGGATAATTGAAGATCGTCTCGACGATGATGACGCCGCCGACGAGATAAGAAAGCGACAACGCCACAGCATTGACGATGGGGCCGAGTGCATTGGGCAGCGCATGGCGCAGCACGATGCGCATGCGCGGCGCGCCCTTCAGAAGCGCCATTTCCACATAGGGCGTATCGAGTGTTTCGATGACGGCGGCGCGGCTCATGCGGATCATCTGTGCCGAGACGACGAAGGTGAGTGTGATGACCGGCATGGCGTAAATACGCAGCACATCGAAGACGGAGTGAATCTCGCTCACCAGCGACAGGGCCGGTAGCCATTTCAGGTAAACGGCGAAAAGCAGAACGGCGAGCGTCGCGATCATGAATTCCGGCACCGAGATGACACCGATGGTCAGGACCGTGACGGCACGATCATACAGCGTTCCGCGCAGCATGGCGGAGCTGATGCCGAGTGTCAGCGCCAGCGGCACGGCGATGACGGTGGTGATGCCGGCAAGTTTCATGGAATTGATGAAACGTGGACCAATAAGGTCGGCAATCGCCATATTGTTGGCATAGGATGTGCCGAGCTCGCCGTGAAGCAGGCCGAAAAGCCAGCGCACGAAGCGTAAAAGGGCGGGGTCATCGAGATGCATGGCGGTGCGCAGACCGGCCACGGCCTCCGGCGTTGCCGACTGACCAAGCAGGATCGTCGCCGTGTCGCCGGGCAGCAGGCTGGTGGCGGAAAAGACGATAAACGACACGATCAGCAGCGTCGTCAGCATGACGACCAGCCGCCTGGCGATAAGAGACAATATTCGGCTGTTCATTCAAGATGCTCCTGCGACCGGCCCTTATTGTGGAGGCTTCCCGCATCGGCGGAAAGGTCGCCGGGCACTTGAATGCCCGGCTCCATGGTCTATCAGGCTTCGAGCCAGACGTATTCCGCAAAGGCGTAACCCATCATGCCACCAAGCGGATTTGCTTCCAAACCCTTTAGCTTGGAGGAGATCGCGTCGACATTCGAAATATAGGCCGGAATGATGGTGCCAGCTTCATCGGCAATCATTCTTTCCATTTCGAAGTAGATCTGCTTGCGCTTTTCCAGGTCGAGCAGACCACGTGCTTCAAGCATCATCTTGTCGAATTTCGGCGACTTGTACTGGCTTTCGTTCCACGGCGCGTCGGAGGCATAAAGCAGCGAGAACAGAATATCCGGCGTCGGGCGCGGGTTGATGTTGCCGAAGTGTATCGGTGCCTTCAGCCAGTAATTGCTCCAGTAGCCATCCGATGGCACCCGTTGTACGTCGAGCTTGACGCCGATTTGTGCGGCTGAAGCCTGCATGATCATTGCCATGTCGATGGATGATCCTGCCGCATCCGATGCGATGACCGGAATGGACTGACCGATGACGCCGGCTTTTTCGAAATGAAACTTTGCCTTGTCCAGATCGAAGGCTTTCGGTTTGAGGTCCGGGTTGTAATAGGGGCTCATCGGCGGAACGGGCTGATCGTTGCCAACTTCACCGAGGCCGCGCAGCGCCGCCTTGATGATCTGCTCGCGATTGATCAGCGATTTCATGCCAGCAACGAAGTCGGTTTTGTTGCCGGGTGCCTGATCAAGCCGAATGTTGAGGTTGGTATAATTTCCGGACGTCGTCTTGGACATGACGACGCCGTCCTGTTTGTCGAGCAGGCGAAGTGCACGCGGATTGATGGCGGCAGCAAGCTGGATATCGCCGGAAAGAAGGGCGTTGACGCGTGCATTGTCGTCGGAAATCGCCATGAACTCAAAACTGTCGAGGTGCGGACCGCCGGACTTCCAGTAATTTGCATTCTTTGCCATGACGGAGCGAACGCCGGGCTCGAATTTCTCGAGCTTGAACGCACCGGTGCCATTGCCTTTGGAGAAGTCCGTGGCGCCATCGGCAACGATCATGAAGTGATGCAGCGCGAGGATGGATGGCAGGTCGGCGTTCGGGTTCGCCAGCGTAATTTCGACGGTGTTTTTGTCGACCGCTTTGAAACCGGTCATTTGAGCCGCGATCTTGGCGACCTTGGAACCGACAGCGGGATCGAGGTGACGCTTAAGCGAATAGACCACGTCATCGGCCGTCAAAGACTTGCCGTCATGGAAGGTGACGCCGGAACGCAATTTGACCGTCCACGTTTTGGCATCCTTCGTTTCGATGGATTCGGCGAGCTCCATCTGTGGTGTGCCGGAAACGTCGAGAAAGGTAAGCCGGCTATAAAGGGCGCAGCAACGGACATAATCTGTCGAAAGCGAGGCCTTTGCGGGGTCGAGCGTATCGGCGGTGGAGGAGGACCATCCGGCCGCCTTTAACGAGCCACCGGAAACCGGTGTCGCCGCCACGGCCTTCGAGGCGCGACCGAGGATGGCCGATCCGGCAGAAAGGGCGACGCCACCCGCCAGCATCATGTGAAGCAGCTCTCGCCGCGTCGCGCCGCGACGGATAGCCTGTTCAACGGCGGCGTCGTCAGAGCGGGTCCAATTTGTAATCCTGTCACTCATGGTCTTCCCCTTTTGTATGATTTGTTGAAATGCGTCGGCAGAAATGTCCGGCATGCCGCATCCCAGTTCGCGGCGCACCATGGGAGGAGCGCTTCAGCCGCCCGTTTGCCTGACGGCCGCGGCAAGGTCGGCCATCGAGGTGAAGTGAAAATCCGGTTCGGTGAAGTTTTCCGGCTCGATCGTGCCGCCATATCCCTTCTGGGTGTGGCGGCGCTCGATCCAGCAATTGGTCATTCCGAGCTGCCGGGAAATGCCGATATCGTGGTACTGGCTTTGCGCGACGTGCAGAATGTCGTCCTTCGATGCACCCTCGCTTTCCACGAAGGCAAACACCTTTTCGAAGAAGGCCGGGTCCGGCTTTTCCGTGCCGGTATCATCGGCGGTGAAGGCGGCATGAAAGGGATTGCCAAGCTCTTTCGAGAAATATTCGAAAGCCCAGCGCTGGGCGTTGGTCATGGCGATCAGGCGGTGAGTCTTTGCAAGTTCGGCCATGGCGGCGCGGCTGTCCGCAAAGCCTTTCCAGCTTTTTGCCGCATCACGCAGGCGCTCGCCGAGCGCGCGTTCCCCCGGCAGGCCAAGTTCAGGAGCGATGATCAGGTAAACGCGGACGAGATCGTCCGGAAACAGATCAGTCGCATCGGAATAACGGGCCGCGCGGTAGAGCGCGAGTGCTTTTTCACCGTCGACCTCCACGCCGTGTTCCGTGCCGATCTCAGCAAGCGTCGCTTTCAGACCACCTTCGAAATCGATGAGTGTTCCCACCACGTCGAAGCTCATATATTTGAAGTCGCTCAGGTTTTTGGGCAATGTCGGTCTCCGCTTCGCCGCTTTGGCCTCTTGGGGGAGCCTGCGGCAGATTATTCTGTTCCCGGACGGGATCCTTGTCCCGTTCCCACTTGTGACTACGCCCTTTTTTATGGCGTTTAGTGCCGTTTGCATTGATAGTTTGGCACTTCCAGCACGTTGGATACGCCGAAATGGATCGGCTGTTCGGCAGAATATTGCGAATATATGGTGCGTTGCGACATTTCGAGAGGGTGCCGCAACGCCGCCCGTTTTTTTCTCAGGCCATGGCCGCCCGCACGGCCGGGTCCTCGAGCGTCTGATCGAGCGTCTTCAGCGTCCGCTCGACGATGGCGTCGATTTCGCCATCGGTGCAGCAGAGCGGCGGCGCATAACCGAGGATGCCGTTCGCGAAGGCGCGTACGATGAGGCCGTTTTCCCAGGCGCGGTCGAAAACTTTTCGCGCGGGGGCGGCTGCGGCCGGCAAGGGCGTTTTCTTGTCCTTGTCGGTCACGAGTTCAATGGCGGCGAGCATGCCCCGGCCGCGCACATCACCCACCAGCGGGTGGTTTCTCAATCCTTCAAGGCCGGCCATCAGCCGTTGACCGGCGCGACGGCCGTTCTCCAGCAGTCCGCCTTCATAAAGTTTCAGCACTTCCAGACCGACAGCGGCGCTGACGGGGTGGGCGGAATAGGTATATCCGTGCCCGATGGCGGCCTCGCCCGCGAAGTCGGCTATTGTATCATAAACATGGTCGGCCATGAAGACGGCGCCCATCGGCACATAACCTGACGTGAGGCCTTTTGCGGCCGTGATGAAATCAGGCACGATGTCCTCGTCGGCGCAGGCAAAGAGCGGTCCCGTGCGGCCGAAGCCGGTGATGACTTCATCGGCGACGAAGAGAATGCCATAGGAACTGCAGAGCTCGCGCATGGCCTTGATCCAGCCCGGCGGTGGCACCAGAACGCCGCCCGATCCCTGGATGGGTTCGGCATAAAAGGCGGCCACGCGGTCCGGGCCGATGGCCTCGATCTTGTCCTTCAGAATTTGCAGGGAGGATGCGATGATGGCGGCCGGATCGCTGCCGGCGGGATTGCGATAGGCATAATGCGACGGAATTTTGTGCTGCCAGTCATAGGGCACGCCGAAACCCGCGTGGAAAGCGGGTAGCGCAGTGAGGCCGGAGCCGGCGGTGGTGGAGCCGTGATACCCCTGTTCGATGGAAATGAACTGGTCGCGCTGCGGCTGGCCTTTCGCATGCCAGTAATACCGGATGAACCGGATGGTGCTGTCCACGGCATCGGAACCGCCAAGCGTGAAATAGACGTGGTTGAGATCACCCGGCGCGCGGTCGGCAAGTTCCGAGGCCAGCCGGATCGCCGGTTCGCTGCCAATGTCGAAATAAGCGGTGGCATAGGGCAATTCACGCATCTGCTTTGCCGCCGCTTCAACGATGCTGTCGTGCCCGTAACCGGCATTGACGCACCAGAGGCCGGCAAAACCATCGATCAGCTGATGGCCGGTCATATCGGTGACGGTGGCGCCGCTTGCAGATTTCAGCACCCGCACGCCGAGCTTTTCATGGCCGCGGAAGGAGGAGACAGGGTGCACCAGATGGGCGCGGTCCAGTTCGATCAGTGAATTGCTTAACATGGGTCTCTCCCGATTCAGCCGAGTGCCTGGCTGGTCAATGCGAATGTCTTGAATTTTGTGTCGGCTGCGATCTCGGCTTTCGGCCGGCGCATGGCGATGCCGCCGCCGACATGGGCAAGGCCGCGTTCTGCAAGCCAGGGGGCAAGGCCTGCATCCACTGTCGTATCCACGCGCAGGAATTCACCGGCGCGTTCGGACATTACGAAAGCAATCAAATCTTTTGCAATTTCAATGTTTTCCGCAACGACCGGGCCAATGACTTCACCACGTCCGAAGGCGCGCAGGGCCGCAAAACCCTTGATGACGCCCTGTTCCTGCACGAGTGCGAAACGGGCGCGTTCTGCAAGCACGGCAAAGAGATTGCCTCGATCTGCGCCGAAGGCCTGGGCATCAAGCACGGCAAGTTCGGCTGGCTCGACCTTATCTGCCCATGCAACGCCGACCGGCCGGTCGGTGGCGAGCGGGACGGCCTGATATTGAAGCACCTGGCCGCAGGCGACAAAGCCCATTTTTTCGTAAAGCGGCAAGCCATCGGACGTCGCCGTCAAACGGCATTCCCGATTTTCTGCTGCTGCCATCGCCGCCTGCATCAACTGACGACCAACGCCGCGGCCTCGCATGGCCTCATCAACGATCACCATATTCACCGTGGCGCAACTGTCGCCAAGAAGGCTCGCCATGGCGGTCCCGACGACGCGCCCGTTATCGAGCGCGACGAAACCCTTGCTGATGGAAAGGGCCAGCGCCCAGTCGTCCTTGCGGTGCGGCCACCCTGCCTGGCGGGATAATTCAACCGCTGCGTCGAGATGGTCAGGTTGAAATGCCTGGATATCGATGAGGTTGGCCTGCATGCTGGAACTCCGTTTGTTCTTGTCATTCATTGATAGACTGATGCGGGAAGAAGATTGTCCCGACAAATGGGAAGGTTCGATATGTTTCGCTGTTGCTTTTATCCGCCGCCGCATCTTATGCCGCCGCTTGTCGGCATCGGGCGGTGGACCCGGGGCGGGCCATGGCTTTCGGTTAGCCTCAACGCAACTCTCTGCCAAACTGGCAGTCGCATACGCAACAATCTGCTTCCGTGAGCAGCAATTGCGGTGCGCCGATCGGACAAAGGCCTCTATGATCTCATTATTGCAGCCACCACCAATCCCCAAGCAAGGATGACGACGAGATGACCATCTTCCGCCCCAAATACATCACTTTCGATTGCCACGGCACGCTCATTCATTTCCAGATGGCAGAGGCTGCCCGCGATCTCTACGGTGATCGTCTGGGAGAAGCGGAGATGGAGGAATTCATCAAGAATTTTTCCGCCTATCGTCTGGATGAGGTCATGCATGACTGGAAGCCTTACGCAGACGTCGTTCACAATGCTCTGTCGCGCACCTGCAAGCGCAATGGTGTTGCTTTCAAGGACGAGGATGCGGCAATGGTCTACGAGCGGGTTCCGACCTGGGGGCCGCATGCGGACGTTCCGGCAGGTCTGTCAAAGGTCGCCAAGGAGATCCCGCTGGTTATTCTGTCCAACGCCATGAACGCGCAGATCATGTCGAATGTCGCAAAACTCGGCGCACCGTTCCATGCCGTCTATACGGCCGAACAGGCACAGGCCTACAAACCGCATTTCAAGGCTTTCGAATATCTGTTCGACATGCTCGGTTGCGGCCCGGAGGAAATCCTGCACGTGTCGTCCTCCTTCCGTTACGATCTGATGTCGGCGCATGATCTTGGCATCAAGAACAAGGTCTGGGTCAACCGCGGCCATGAGCCGGCAAACCCCTATTATGGTTACACGGAGATTTCGGATATTTCCGGTCTTGCGGGCGTTGTCGGACTGTAAGAAAGGGACTGGATCATGAAGCTCGTCTCCTATTGGCACGACACGGCGCCCCTGTTTGCGGGGGCGGCGCAAGGTCCTGTCGAAGGCCACTATGATGTGGCCGTCATCGGTGGCGGCTTCACGGGTCTCGGTGCCGCGCGCCAGCTTGCGAAAGCCGGTGCGCGTGTCGTCGTTCTGGAAGGGCAGCGTGTCGGCTGGGGTGCCTCTGGCCGTAATGGCGGCCATCTCAATAATGGCCTTGCCCATTCCTATCTTTCCGCCAAGGCCGAACTCGGCAAGGAACGCGCCATCGCTCTATACCAGGCGCTGGATGCTTGCATCGATACGCTGGAAAGCCTTATTGCCGAGGAGAAGATCGACTGCAATTTCCGCCGGGCGGGCAAGCTTAAAATGGCGTCGAAACCACAGCATTTCGAAGGACTTGCCAGGAATTTCGAAGCAGTTCACGCCGAGGTGGATCCCGATACGGCGCTTTTGTCCGAGGCAGATCTGAAGGCGGAAATCGGCTCGCCTTTTTACGGCGCGATGCTCTCTAAGAAAAGCGCCATGATGCATATGGGCCGTTATGTCGCCGGCCTTGCCGAAGCCGCCAGCCGGCATGGCGCGGTGATTTTCGAAAACGCTGCGGTGACGAAGCATACCCAGAACGGCAAGCTCCATGATCTGGAAACCACACGCGGCAAGGTGACGGCCGATAATGTGCTGGTGGCAACCGGCGCCTATACGCCGTCCGGATTCAGCTATTTCCGCCGCCGCATCATCGCCGTTGGCAGCTTCATCATCGCCACGCGGCCGCTGACGGACGCCGAGATCAAGGCATCGGTTCCGGGCAACCGTACCTATGTCAACTCCATGAATATCGGCAATTATTTCCGTCTTGCGCCGGACAATCGCTTGATCTTCGGCGGCCGTGCCCGTTTTTCCGCGACCTCGGACCAGCGTTCCGACGCCAAGAGCGGCGAGATTCTGAAGGATGCCCTGCACCGCATCTTCCCGCAGCTTGCGCATGTGCCGATCGATTATTGCTGGGGCGGGCTGGTGGATATGACCAAGGACCGTTACCCGCGCGCCGGTTTCCATGACGGCGTCTGGTACGCCATGGGTTATTCCGGCCACGGCGCGCAGCTTTCCACCCATCTCGGCATGATCATGGCCGACACCATCATGGGACGGCCGGATACCAACCCTCTGAAGGGGCTGGACTGGCCGGCAGTGCCGGGCCATTTTGGCAAGCCCTGGTTCCTGCCTCTGGTGGGCCTTTATTACAAGATGCTCGACAAGTATCAGTAATTCAAAGCGGCCTCCGGGCCGTTTTTGTTGCGTCGGCACAAAAAGAAGGGCCGCAGAGCGGCCCTTTAGGCGGGGAGAAAGAAACAGGGGTCAGGCAAGTCCGCCGATGTGGAACGTCTTCGTTTCCAGATATTCTTCGATGCCGACCTGCGCTCCTTCGCGGCCTAGACCGGATTGCTTGACGCCGCCGAAGGGAGCGACCTCGGTGGAGATCGCACCGGTGTTGAGGCCGACCATGCCGAATTCCAGCGCTTCACCGACGCGCCAGGCGCGCTTGAGGCTCTCGGTGTAGAAATAGGCGGCAAGGCCGAAGGGCGTGCCATTGGCGATGGCGAGCGCCTCCTCCTCCGTCTCGAAGCGGAAGAGCGGCGCAACCGGTCCGAAGGTTTCTTCGCTAGCCAGCTGCATTGCCGTCGTCGCGCCCGTTAGCACCACGGGTGCGGTATATTGCGGGCCTTCCGGCAGATCGCGCGGCCTGGTGATGATCGTTGCACCCTTGGCAACGGCGTCGTCGATATGGGCGCGGATTTTCGCAATGGCCGGTTTGTTGATCATCGGGCCGATGGAGACGCCTGCTTCCGTTCCAGGGCCGACCCGCATGGCGTCGACGCGATCCGCCAGCTTTTTCGCGAAGGCGTCGTAAACGCTCGACTGCACGAGAATACGGTTGGCGCAGACGCAGGTCTGGCCGCCATTGCGGAATTTCGAAACGATTGCGCCTTCGATGGCGAGATCGAGATCGGCATCATCAAAAACGATGAAGGGCGCATTGCCGCCGAGTTCCAGCGACAGCCGCTTGACGCTGTCGGCAGCACCCCGCATCAGAAGCGAGCCGACGCGGGTGGAGCCTGTGAAGGAAATTTTCCGCACCGTCTCGTTGGCCATGATTTCATTGCCGATTTCAGTCGGCATGCCGGTGACGATGTTGATGACGCCGGCGGGAATACCCGCCCGTTCGGCAAGCACGCCAAGCGCCAGCGCCGAATAGGGCGTGAATTCCGAAGGCTTGATGACGACGGTGCAGCCGGTGGCGAGCGCCGGCGCGACCTTGCGGGTAATCATCGCATTCGGGAAGTTCCACGGCGTGATGATGCCGCAGACGCCGACCGGCTCCTTCAGCACCACGATCCGCCGGTCCGGCGTCGGTGAGGGGATGGTGCCGCCGCCGATGCGCCGGGCCTCTTCCGCAAACCATTTGACGAAGGACGCACCGTAGCGGATTTCGCCCTTGGCTTCGTCAAGCGGCTTGCCCTGTTCGATGGTCAGGATCAGGCGGAGATCATCGATGTTCTCGATCATCAGCGCAAACCATTTTTCGAGAAGGGCGGCGCGCTCCGCATGGGTCTTTTTCTTCCATGGACCGAAGGCGGCGTTAGCCGCCTCGATTGCCGCGCGGGTTTCCGCGCCGCCCATATCAGGCACGGTGCCGATAACCGCCTGTGTCGCCGGATCGATGACATCCACCACCTTGCCAGATGCCGCCGCTTTCCATGCGCCGCCGATCAAACCGGTCTGGCGAAAGAGTTCCTTGTCCTTCAAGCCCTG
>Ga0099826_10000664_pt1 | contig 17777 bp, 16 predicted proteins | sample Mtrugardesep15_FD_76830 | JGI IMG/M metagenome (GOLD analysis project Ga0099826, IMG submission 76830) | Root nodule microbial communities of legume samples collected from California, USA - M. trunc garden sep15 | ecosystem: Host-associated > Plants > Roots > Nodule | place: USA: California... | reverse complement strand
GTAGAACCAGGGCCCGGCGAATGAGATGCGCACCTGCCGCGTCCGTCTGCCATGCGTCCGCGAGGGACAGGTGAACTGCCTGCGTCTTCGGTTGGCTTGAGATGCAGGCACCGGCGATGCCCCGCAACATGGCTGAGGCACCAGGCCAAAGACGCCGGTTGTCACGCCGCCAGGTGGTCACCCGGCCCGCTTCCAAAAGAGGGAGAAGCGCCTGGCACCGCTCTGTCAGTGGCAGATCTCTGACATAGTCGAGTACCGGCTGTGGCCACGGCGTTGGGGCAGCTTTTAGATCATCGAATGGATCAACTTCGCCGCAGTCCCATAGCAGCCGGGCAACGTCCTCAAGGCTCGCCGCCTGCGAAAGAGCAAGAGCGTCCTGACCGCGATAACGTAACTGGCCCTCCGCAATTTCGGTAATGGCGGACTCGAGCACGGGCAACCCCCAGTCAAGCGCAGCCGCAGCCACCTGCCGAGGACGCCGTCCAACGTTTTTTCTCTTCTTCAGCGCTTCGATGTCATGTGCGCTATACAGCCTGCGGCGCGGATCATCGGCTGCGTCGCTCGTGTGGATCATTCCACGGCTTACATAGGCATAAAGCGTTGCACGGCTGATGCCCAATTCGGCCGCAGCGCGATCGGCGGTCATGAACTTGTCGGAATGCCGCATGATGATCTCGTATTGATTATATAAATCAAGATTGACCATATATGTGTACCACAGCATCCTCAAGCATGTTTCACGTTGAATGAGGAGATTGACCATGTCTGCCACCCCCGCTCTTGTCGGCAAGAACCCGGCTCCCGGCCTTGATGATGTCGTTGCCGCCGAAACTATGCTCAGTCATGTAGACGGCCAGGCGGGCGAGCTTGTCGTTCGAGGCCATCATCTAGCGGAGCTGGCTGACTGGTCTTTCGAACAGGTGCTTGAACTTCTGTGGTCCGGGCAGACGGCGACGAAGATCACAGCCGAAGACATTCGTTCGCAACTGGGGAAGGCGCGGCTGCGCGCATTCGAACTCATGCAGCTTCTACTTCCGGGCCTGGCCGCCCTCACCTCCGTCGAGGCCTTGCGCCTTCTGCTGTCATCGTTGCCGGATGATGAAACCACGCCGCATCACTTAGTGGCTGTCGCAGCTGTGCCGGTCTTTGCCACGGCCATCATCCGCAACAGGCAGGGGTTTGCACCGATAGCACCCGATGCGTCACTTACCCATTCTGCGGATTTCCTGCGAATGCTCTCCGGCACATTGCCTTCTACGGAGAAAGTGCGCGCCCTTGATACATATCTGACCACCGTTGCCGATCACGGGCTGAACGCTTCCACCTTCACTGCCCGGGTAATCGCCTCGACCGGGGCCGGGCTGTTTTCATCGGTCGTCGGTGCGCTTTGCGCCTTGAAGGGACCACTTCATGGTGGCGCACCGGGCCCGGTACTGGATATGCTGGACGCCATTGGCGCCGAGGCGGAAATCGAGCCTTGGCTGCTGGATTCGCTTGGGCGTGGAGAACGTCTTATGGGATTCGGCCACCGGATCTACCGCGTGCGTGACCCGCGCGCCGACGTGCTGAAACACGCGGTTTCCACCCTGAAAGAGGGCTCCGACCGCATTGCCTTTGCGGGTAAAGTGGAGGAAGCGGCACTAGCACTTCTCAAGGAAAAGAAGCCTCTGCGCCCTCTGCAGACCAATGTCGAATTCTATACCGCACTCGTGCTGGAAGCGGTGGGTTTTCCGCGCGATAGCTTCACCAATGTCTTTGCGGCCGGGCGTATGGCGGGCTGGACAGCCCATGTCTTGGAACAGGAGCGGACAGGCCGCCTCATTCGCCCACAATCCCACTATATTGGTCCACATCCAAGGTGAGATTTCGCGCAGCAGTGGAGAACAGAAAATACCACCTGCCTACTTTTGATCGGGAAAGAGATTACTTCTCATAAGCCCTAAATAATAAGCAACGCAATTGCAGCGATGGTTGGCGGCCGCTTTAGCCCAACTGCCGGCCTCAAGACCACTTTGCAGTTGAAGGATCAGAACCATCGACCCTGTTATTTTTCATAAGCTAACACGTTGAGATTGGTCAGCGGCGGACGTGCCGTGTCTTCCGCCGAACGGCCGATATGACGCCGTGAGAGGACTTTCCGATGTTGGGTACAGTAAAGCGAGAACTGACATCCAAACGTCCGGCTCAGGAAAACTCGAAAGAGCTCGTCCTTACCCCGCCGATCAGAGAATCGGCAGTTATGGGCGGAGCGCCCCGTTTTAGACAGTAAAAATTCCAGCCTTAGCCCCTATTGACCTCAGCTTTGGTTGAGTTTGTAGGAATTGCAAGACGGTCGCGGCTCATGTCGAGGCGACACACTCCGGAGGAGAACGTCTTGGTCACGTATTTTCGACATTCCAAACCTAAATATTCCTGGCGTACTCGCCTCTTAGGGGGCGTCGTTCTGCAATTGCTCAGCACCGCATTCTTGGTACTTCTATTTTGCCTATTGGACGCCATTACCGCGAAGCCAACGACTACTTTTGGGCAGCTCGTCCCGTGTTTAGTAGGGGGTGTCGCTGGCTTTCACTTTGTAGCCCTTCGTCGCCCCGTTGCCGCCAGTCACCTCAGTCTCGTTGCGTTATCGTTCTTGGCATTTGGAACTTTTTACTGGTTAGTGTCCCATTCGCTGCCTGACCTGTTACTGGCAAAAATGATATCTGGATTTGGGCTCGCTATGGCGGCCGCAAAGGCCTTCCGACATTGCTTTTTTGAAAAGCCAGTTCTTCCCCGCATTCACTAGATGTGGATCCGTTGGATGCAGATCGACCGAATATACATTCCGGAGCGTTTAAAATGCCAGCTAAACCTATGACCTCTTCGTTTCGCTCTTGAGCGGATTCGAACCGTCAACCCCGCCCCTGAGATTGGCTAAACACTTGCAACACAATTCATTCACAGACGCCGCCGTAAACAGGTTTTGCTGGCCAATAGGAATAACGCCCGTCTAAAGGATAGTCGACCTAACGGCGGCACAGCCAAGGCCAAGTTGCTGAGAAATCAGCGGAGACGGAGAGCAAGGTGCTGCGGTTACCGCTGGCTTGTGATCGCACACCGATTTCAAAAGCGAGATTGTCGTCGCTTGAGCAGTTTTCGAAATATCAGCATATCCTTCTCTGTACTGAAGCTTCCCCATAACTGCGCTAGCGAGGCTTGCATCCATTCTCTCGGCGACTGCCAATGCGGCGGCGGCCCTGTTCTTGAATGGCAAGAGAGCTTCGAGAACATACCCATCGCCGCGTGCCTTGGCGAGCCCGCACTGCTGGAGCCTTACTTCATGGCAAGACGCATGACCGAAATCGCCATGGTGCGTGTGATTGCTTACAGGCCGGATATGTCGCCGACCGACTTCGATGTCCGCCCTATGTGCCGCAACCGTTACAGCTGGCATGCAGATCATCGACGAGACCATCAGTAGGGCAGCGGTGAAATATGGACAAATCCCAACCGTCGAGGAAACCAACGACCGGCTCGCGCAGGCGATCCGCCGTGCCAGCACCTTACCGTTCTGCGATCCGATTACACCGCGGCCGCGTTGATCGTCTCAGCGAATGAAGAGCCAGGCCTGTCCAGGCTGTCCTATGCAGGTTTCAAACCCTAAAGGCGAGGGAGGGTCGAGCGGACATGTTTGGCAAGAGCCTTCGCAATTAGCGAAGGCCGGCTCTCTCCGAGCTCCACAGCCAGCCCTATTGTGGGAAGGGTCGGCAGTCCGTCCGTTATGACGAAGAGATCCGGCGGAACAGCCGTCCTCGTGAAGACGCTAATGGCGTGACCTGAACGAGCGATTGCCGTCAGGCCCGCGAGACTGTTGCTTGCAAAGGCGACGCGGTACCGGCGGTTTGACGCCTCCATGACGTCGCAGGCCGCTCGGTAGTCAAGCGTGGCAGGAGCGGAAAGGGCAAGCGGCAGGACGGGCCGATCGAGAATAGCTGGCCTGGACGAATTTGCCACCCATACGAAATCCTCTCGCCTGATGATCTCCGGACTGGCCAATTCCGAAAGCGAGACGATCCCGAGATCGATCTGCCTTCTTCTTAGCATCGGCCGTAGCTCGGTGGTAGGCGCGCAGACCATTCGTAGTTCGACGTCCGGGTGCCGTTCGAAAAAGCCCTTCAGGATGGAAGGAAGGAAAGCGATGGAGTAATCTTCCGGGCAGCCGAGACTGACTGAGCCCTGTAGAGTAGCCCCGTTCATATCAGCCAGCAACTCGTCATGCTGAGCAAGAAGCGCTTCCGCATGCATAAGCAGCTTTTCGCCTGCGGATGTCAGGCGGACACCGGATCCGCTCCTATGGAGCAGGATCTGCCCGATCATCTCTTCGAGGCGCTGCATCTGCATGCTCAATGTCGATTGCGTGCGTCCAACTTGCTGAGATGCCACGCTTATGGAACCAGCCCTGGCAACCACTGCGAAGTTTCTGAGGACTGATAGGTCAAGGGTCATATGGCCATCGATTTTGTTGATATCGGAATAGAATAATATCAATTTGCCCATAAAGAAAACACTGCGTAGTTTTCTTCAGCGCCAACTGAAGGAATTGACCCGTGTCTCTCAACAACGAACAGAGCTTCTGGAATCAAGCAAACAGGCACCTGACGCGATACGGGCCAAGCTTCGAGAGCATCATCGTCGAGCGTGCGAGCGGAAGCTACGTCTATGACGCCAACGACCGCCCCATATTGGACTTTACGTCGGGACAGATGAGCGCCCTCCTCGGCCATACCCATCCGGACATCGTTGCGACAGTCGATCGGCAGATGCGCTCGGTCGCACATCTCTTCAGCGGCATGCTCTCGCGTCCGGTGGTGGAACTAGCGTCGCGCCTTGCGGCGCTCGCACCAGGTCTCGATCGTGTGCAGCTGCTGACGACGGGAGCCGAGTCCAACGAGGCTGCCATTCGCATGGCCAAACTTGTGACCGGCGGCCATGAAGTGGTCGCCTTCGCGCAGAGCTGGCATGGCATGACCGGCGCCGCCGCCGCCGCGACCTATAGCGCGGGGCGTCGCGGATATGGGCCGGTGGCTGCAGGTTCTCTGGTGATCCCCGCACCCAACTCTTATCGTCCTCGCTTCGCAAAGCCGGATGGCACGAACGATTGGCAAACCGAACTGGATGATGCTTTCGCGCTCATCGATAATCAGTCGACTGGTAGCTTGGCAGCGTTCATAGCCGAACCGATTCTCTCGAGCGGTGGAATCCTGGAACTTCCGGCAGGTTATCTGGCTGCGCTCAAACTAAAATGCGAGGAGCGGGGCATGCTTCTCATCCTAGATGAAGCTCAGACCGGCGTGGGCAGAACCGGGCACATGTTCGCGTTCCAAAGGGATGGCGTCACTCCCGATATTCTGACGCTCTCGAAAACACTCGGTGCCGGCTTGCCGCTGGCTGCGGTGATGACGACCGAGGCTATTGAGCAGAAGGCCTTCGAGAAGGGATATCTGTTCTACACCACGCACGTCTCCGATCCGCTTCTGGCCGCAGTCGGCGTCACTGTCCTGGACGTTGTCGAGCGAGAAGGCCTTCTCGCTGCTGCAATCGGGCGTGGCGCAAGGTTGCGGGCCGGACTTGTCTCCCTTCAACAGAGATTCGAATGCGTGGGCGATGTGCGCGGCCGCGGCCTTCTGATGGGTCTGGAAATCGTCGCGGACCGGCAGACGAAAGCGCCTGGGTTCGCTCTCGGTGCTAAAATCATGGAAGAGGCGATGCGGAGGGGACTGAGCATGAATATCGTCAAGTTGCCCGGAATGGGCGGTGTGTTTCGCATCGCGCCGCCACTGACAGTTTCAGACGAGGAAATCGACCACGGTATCGAGATCATGTCCGATTCCATTCAGGCTGCCTCAGGAGCGTGATCGAGCCGTCGTGTGGTGATCGCGCTAAAGGAAAGGTCGTCGACCGGATGATGCATGCCGTCGTGCTGGTGGCTGCCGCAATAGCTGCCGTCGCGTCAGTCGGCATGTGTAGCCGCTGTTCACCCGCTCTCTCTTCGCGTCGTCGGTGGCGGCGACCATTGTCTCTGGTCGCGACCTGCTCCGGTATTCAGAGAGTGCTCCGATGGACGGCAATCTGCGGCTTGCCGTTCTCGTCCTCCTCTTTCCGATGCTTCCTCCGATGAACTTGATCCTCCTGCAGCAGCTATACAGCAGCCGGCGCGACTTGGTGATGCGGGCGGCTGGCAGACGAGAAGGACAGTTCGGATTGCCCGTCCTGCCGCTCGTCGCGATCGCAATGGACTAAGTGGTGGCGGTCGCATGCTCGCACTAAAATAGGCGTTCTGGGCACCGGGATCATAGAGTGACCCGGCGAGTACATGCCTGTCTGCTTTTGATAGTCGAACCTGGGACCCAGCAATTCCAACACGACTTCGCCTTGAACGGAATCAAGCCAGATCTACCAAGCGCGTGCCTCAATCGCCACATCACTTATCTTTCTTCGTCCCATGTTTATGCAATGTTGCCCGGGATTGAATAGCTAGATTGCCATTCCGCTACGTCGGCAAACACCGCCGCGCCCTCCTTAAGGATGTGCTCGCGTTGAAGTCGAAGCTCGACAAACGACAGACGGCGATTGAAGCGCTAGCCGAAGATACAGAGGACCTGATCGAGACCTATGGCCTCTAATCCGCCAGTCGCTGTCCACGATGCCTGCGTCCTCTACCCTTCCACCTGCGCAACATTCTGATCCAATGCGCCTTCGCCGGTCTCGTCTAGGCACGCTGGACCGACGAGATACATAATGAGTGGATGCGCAATCTCGCCGCTAACACACCAGGTTTGTCCATCGACCGTCTGGAAGCCACGCGCGACCGGATGAACGGGGGCCCTCCAGAGGCTGTTGTGGCGGACTATCCCCGTTGATTGCGGATCTCACGCTACCGGATCCCGACGATCGACATGTTCTGGCAGCCGCCATTTCAGCGAGGGCCTCCGTGATCGTAACCTGGAACCTGAAGGACTTTCCCGCGAGAGACCTTCTCGCCCATGGTGTGACCAGCAAGTCGCCAGATGATTTCCTTACCGATCTCCATGCGGCAGGCAAGTTATGCCATCCAGGACACGCCAGACGTCGTGCAGCAGCACTACGGGCGCTTTTTGCCGCAGGACAAAGCAGCATTGGTGGCGCGGATCCTCAATCAGGTGTGGGAGGCCGCATAGTGTGATGGCTGCGTCGTCAGCCCATTGCAGGCATGCGTGCAAAATGTACGCGTCCGTCGTCCGCACTGCCGTCGTCTCGCTCTTGAGCGAAATTGGACCTTATTATTCTGCGCGATTCGAATGAACTCGGCAGCCTGGCGTTCAATGCGAGGGCGGTCTATTCGCTAAACGGAAGTTCAATATCTTCTCGGTTTTTCTTTGCACCGCCGATTAGGACCGTTTTGAACCGGTCCGCATCTGGTGCCGGCAGCATCCCCGCCCCGACTCGGATAGCTTCTTGCCACGCTGGCCCACGCTCCCACGCTTCGTTGTAGACGAGGGCCAAGTCGGCAGATCGCCTTGTCTGCTGCAGTGCCTCAAAAAGTAGCGCGGCTTGGCGAATGTCCTTCTCGCGCTTCGCTGACCCCTGCCCGTCAATGTGGCGGCGGCTGGCGACTATGAGCTTGTGGACCGCATATCGAGTTGGATCGGGGACAACGACTGGGATGCCGCTTCGGTGGAGCAGTATTGTCCTTACGGGTTCCCTGATGAGAAAATCGAGAAAGCGTAGTGGATCCGCGCTGGCGCCGCCAAGGGCGGGCATCTTCGCCGGCTGATCGATGTAGTCGTCCGAGCCTCGGTTCGATGTCAAGAATTCCACCCTGTAGCCGTCGGCATTTTGAAATGCCGACGAAGCCGCTGCTCCCGATCTATGTGGGACGGGCCGGAAACTGGCGTCGACCTCTTGCAGCAACTCCACGATCGGAGGCAGACAATCTTCAACTTCTCGACTGATGGCATAATCCTGAGCGATGTCCGCATCGCCGGTCAGTATGGCAGCCATGGGAAGGCGCACGCCCAGCAGCCCTGAGTAGCATTGAAAGGCCACCGTGCCGATGAGAACGCCACGACGTCGAAAGAGACCACCATTGGCTAGAGCTTCGACGATATCGCCCGACATCGCGTCGGGGGAAATCATCCCGCCTTCGCGGGTCAGGGTATTTACCAACCGCCTGCGAGCGCGTAGATCGTCCTTGTCCCGCTTATGATCAGATACGCGCTGAGCTATATCCGGATCATCAGCAGGACCAACATAATGACGTTTCGTACCACCGTGTCCATCCGGGATGTCGAAATACCAATACTTCCGTCCCTTGATGTTCGCCGGGGTGAATCGACCCTCCGGCGGGAAATCGGCCGTCCAAGCAGCGTCGAGCGAGCGCTGACCTAGCTCGGCGAGCATAGTTTGGTACATCAGATCAACGGATTTCATAAGCTCGATTCCGATGTTATACTGTTTTTCAAAAACAGTATAACGCTTGCGGGGATAGCTCGCAATGAGGAACGCGACTTTATCGGCTTGATAGGAATCGAACCTGCACTCATCGCCATAAATCCGTTAAAGTGATTGAATTTATTACGCTGGCCAACTCTACGGGGCTGTACCACGCGTCAGTCCCATAACTTGCGGTTAAGCGCGACTAGGCAGAAAGCTTTTGCTCAGAAAAGGTATCAGCATCGCCAGAACCTCATCAGGCGCATCTTCCGGCTGTAGATGACCACCAGATGTTGCTCCGCCTGTGACCTCGTCCGCCCACCGCCTCCAAACTTCGATCGGGCTTCCGCGGTCGGATCGACTTCCTCTTTCGGGCCAGGAGACGAAAACAGGGCATCGAAGTTTACGTCCATCCCTGCGATCAGCCCGATCATGTTCCAGGTCCTCGCGTAGCGCAGATCGATAGTCTTCGATGATGGCTTCCCGCACGCTCGGTCGGCTGAATGCCTCGTGATAGGCTTCAGTGGCCTCGCGCTTCAGGAAATCACGTCCTTCCGTCATCCTGGCCAGAACCCGTTCAAGATAGCCGCGCGGGTCCAAATCAAGCAGATGCTCAGCAAGGTCATCCGGCTGCGCGAACAGAAACCAGTGAAAGTTTTTTAGAGCGAATTCGTGATCGACAGACGCCAAGGCATCAAGAGTGGGAATAACGGTCAGTGATGCGAATCCCCTGACCCGGTCTGGATGATCGAGGGCCAGACGATAACCGACGCGGGCGCCGCGGTTGTGACCGATCACGCCGAATGTCTTGTGACCGAAGGCGGTCATAAGTGACGACACAGCCCTTGCCGCCCGGCGTTTGGTGAACCGTTCAGAGTGATCTAAAATTAAGCTCCTGCCATAGCCCGGCAGGTCCGGAATGACGAGGCTGTATTCGCGAGAGAGAGCGGGCGCCATGCGACGCCAGGCAATATGCGTTTCGGGGAACCCGTGCAGAAGAAGGAGCGGCGGCCCGGATCCGCCAATCACGCCACTGAACTGGACGCCATCCGCCTCCATCTCGAATGGCCGCCAACCTGGGTAGAAGATGCTATCTCCGACGTTGTCTGAATCTCTCATCTCATCATCTTTCTCCGACGGGTAGTTCGGCGATTCTAAGTCATCAACGCCTTGCGATATGACGTAAAAGCTGGGCGCTCTTTCATGCCGGCTCCCTGTGTCACTTGCCGCCTTGCGTCGATGTCGTGAAATCGATGAGATCCTTATTGAACCGGGCCGCCTCCTCGAGGAAAGGCGCGTGACCGGAGTCGTCGTAGATCTTAGACTTGATCTGTCCGTTGAAGGATTTCGCGCGGGCAATGCTCGGCGCTGGCCGCACCAGATCGTCCTTACCGCCATAGATCAACAGAACCGGCACTTTTGCCTTGGGCAGGCCCTCTGCTGCCTGGACTGTCATCGAGGGAACTGTGCGCGTCATCACCCATGACGCCGTGGCTGCGTTTGAAAGCAGCCGTTCGAATGTTGACCGGTCCGGCTGCGTCTGGAAGCAGAGCGCGAGGAAGGTCCGCACAGCGTCAAGATGCGTCCGCAGGTCCTTTGACGCCAGCCCAGCATAAACCTCCGGGTGTGGCGTGATGAGGTCGGGCTTGATCTCGATGACACCATCGACATAGATGAGACCGCCGATCCCGGCGTCGCCATGAGCGGCAAGGTAATTCGAGAGTACCACGCCCCCCAGAGACCAGCCGACCAGAACGGGGTTCTTGGCTTTGCTCTCTTTCAGAACCGCAGCGAGATCGTCCACCCACCGATGACCGTCCTTATAGGCCTCTGCGTCATCCGGCTTTCCTGAAAGCCCGTGCCCCCTGAGATCATAGGTGATCAACCGAAACTTTTGCAGATCAGGGTCGGTCGTTTGCTTGTCCCAATTGATGCGGCTGCCGAGCAGGCCGTGGACGAACACGATGGGCTGGCCGGTCGGATTTCCGGTTTCCTCAACGGCGATCACCACACCATCGGACGATTGGACGGTGTATTCCTTGTCGGCAGCCGCGGCAGCCGACGCCGCCAGCAGTACGACGGCGGCAAACACGTGCCTTGCTGTCCTTACGAAACGATACTCAACCACAAAGCTTCTCCTGATTTGCTACGTTTAGCGATCACTACAAACTATCCACTTGATTTCTTCCGTCAAGCAGTCTTTAGTGATCGCTATGGATAAGCAGGTCAAAAGGCGGCGCGGCGGGCCGCGTACATTCAACCGAGAAGAGGCGATCGACATTGCTATGCGGCTGTTCTGGCGGCACGGCTATGAAGGCGTGTCGCTCAATGACCTGACGACGGCGATCGGGATTGCGCCGCCAAGTCTCTATGCTGCGTTCGGGAGCAAAGCGCAGTTATATCGCGAGGCTCTGGACCGATATGGCGGAATTCCCGGCGCGCTTCTCAACCTGGATGCAGCATCGACACTGGATGAAGTTGTGGCGACTATTTTGCGTCAAGGCGCTGATGCCGTGACCGATCCTGGGGGTGAAAGAGGGTGCATGGTCTCAAGCGGCATGCTCCAATGCGCGGAAGAACACGCCCCCCTCGCTCTAACCGTGTCGAAGCGCCGAGACGCGATGCGGGATGCGATTGCTGAAGCATTGGGTCGGTGGCTCGATCCGGAACGTTCGAAATCCTTCGCCCGATTTCTCGCCGTTGTACTTCAGGGCATGTCCGTTCAGGCTCGAGATGGCGCCACGCGTAGCGAACTGGAAGAGGTGATTCAAGAAGCATTGCGGATCCAGCGAACCGGTTAATCGAGCGCCGCACGCGCCGCGATCGTACCGCTTGAAATTGCGAGCGAGTACTACGCCCCCTGCACCGAAGCAGACATTGCCATCTGAAGGGTCAATCGCCGCTCACCCACCGCGCCTGACCCAGGGAGTATTGACCATTTTCAGCGCGTCATCCCTTCTTGGCCGCCCATAGTGTCGGCAAGACTCGCAAACTTGTGGTTTAGGCTTCATGAGTTCCCGCAATTTCGCACGGTGGTTTCCGCTGCCATGCACGCCGGGTGAGCCGCTAGACCAAGGCTGACCTTGGCCTTATGGATTTGACTTGAGGCCTTGCCCCACGCGGTCGAGGGATGGCAATCCGACAAGGAGACACAAGCCCTCCCTGCCCCATTCGCGGACAATACGGCCGCCGAGTTGCCTTTCAAGAACCGCGCTGAGCAGCAGAAGTCGGCTGATCTTGTTCCCAAGGTCAGGGTCGACTCGAGCTGGGATCACTGATCCGCGTAGCAAAGATATCTCGATCAGAATGGCTTTACGATCGCAAGCAATGCGATTGCGGCCATTGCAATGACAATACCAGCGCCTGCACCCCTTGTGCTTCTTGCGGCGCTACCGTCGCGGACCCATCGCCGAAGGCGGCCGGACTGGATCCCGTGTAACGCGGACAGGGCAGTCACCACAACGAGCTTGACCTGTAGCCAGGGAGAGGAAAACCACCCCAACCAAAACGCCAGGATCAAGCCGAAGGTCCAGGTCGATAACAAGGCAGGAGAGATCACTTGACGGTCGAGCCGGAGAACAGCGCCCAGCATCCGCGATTGATTCGAGGCCGGAAGCAGAGCGATCTCCCTCACAAGGCGCTCATGCATGAGCATGCCGCCAACCAGGAATACGACGGACGTGACATGCGCTGCCACGATGTACGGATACAGTTCGTTCACGTCCCGTCACCTATATTGGTGGCCATCAAAATCGTGCGACGGCGCAGCCACTGAATGTTGAAGTATCCCGCAAATGGTATGAACGCTGCGGCGAATAACCGTGCTGCATCCCGCCGCCGCCAGCCGCCTCCGGCTAAAGTCTGGAGGGTGATCCACATGTACGTGAGAAAAGCGATGCCGTGGATGGGGCCCAGATATTTTGATCCTTCGGGCCAGTTGAAGATATGCTTGGCCGGAACAGCGAGTCCCACCAGAAGCACGAGGGTTGTCGCTTCCGCGATCGATGCCATTTCAAGACGTCTCAGTTGTTGGAGTTCGACCAGAGCGCTCTCGGCGTCCGCCTCTGCGCCTTCATCCATCGGTGCACTCCTTCCAGGCGGTCACAGCTGAGCCGGATTCAGGGCGATGCCTGGCAATCAGCGCTTCGAAGGCATACGTCGCCCGTGCGTCGGCTTCCTTCTCACGGAAGAACCGCGTCGACACGTGATGGTTCAGGTATATGCCGTTCAGCTCCCAGATGAACTGCGCCACATCAGTTGCAGCCGACAAATGACCGGCCGTCACTGACTCGCCCACCAGCATTGTCAGTAGATTTCTCCAGCGTACCGTTAGCTGGGCCGCGTGATCGCGCACGTCACCGACGTCATCATCCAACTCAAACAGGGCGGCCGCGAGGGGGCACCCGCCCTGCAGGCCTGCCCGGCGGGACCATCCAAACCAAAGCTCGACCACCGCACGCAGTCTCGAAAGGCCCTGATCTGCTTTCATTGCCGGCTCGACAATCGTCAGCTCTGCGATACGGGCTGCCTCGCTTAGCAACTCGATCTGTAGCTGTTCCTTCGATTTGAAGTGAGCGAAGAGACCGCTCTTTGACAGGGCCGACGCATTCGCCAGCTGCCCTACCGTCACCCCGGCCAACCCGGATACGCTGAGCTGATCGATGCCTATATGAAGAATTTTCGCTTTGGTATTGATTGAGCTCATAGACAATAGTACGAACGGTCGTTCTTTTGTCAAGGTGACTTTCCTCCGAGCCTCTACGAGATATATGATCGCCAGCGGTCAGAAAGTCGTGACCTGGCCAGCTTCCAGACAAACTTGCGTGCCGGCATTCAAGCGTCGAGCCTGTTTTAAGAGCTTAATATCAGGATATTCCTAGAGTCCGGTCATGCGTTGGGAGATCTCCCAAAGTTGCTTACCGGCGACGCGATCGAGAGCCTCTGGCGGGATGCGTGCCGGTTGCGGATGTCCGCGTGTCTCACCAAGGCGATCGGGACCGTAATAACCGCCTGATTTCACCTCCTTCGACGTGGCGGAGAATAGCTGCGGCAACGCGCCTTGTGCGACGGGCTGAAACAGAAACCAGAGAAAAGTTCGCGCCAAACCCTGCAAGCTATTTCGGCCGGGTGCATTGTGCAGGAGATCGGTCCGAGAGACTCCCGGATGTGCCGCGATGCTTGAAACACCCCACCCTGCTGCTCGGCTTCGATCTTGCAGCTCGAGCGCAAACATCAAGCATGCGAGTTTCGACTGGCTGTAGGCCCGCATTGGATGATAGTTCTTTTCCGAATTGATGTCGGCGAAATTGATCTTCCCAGCGCGAGCTGCGACGCTAGACACGGTAACGACGCGCGCGTCCGTTCCTTTTTTTAGCAGTGGCATCAGATGAGCGGTCAACGCGAAATGGCCAAGGTAGTTCGTACCGAACTGCAACTCGAAGCCGTCACGAGTTTCCTGCCGCTTCGGTGGCACCATGATGCCGGCATTGTTCACCAGCAGATCCAGACTCTCCCTGTCGTTCTCCATCCGCTGTGCGAACAAGGCAATAGAGGTGAGATCCGCAAGATCGAGCTTCTCGAAGCTTACAGTTACATGGGGAGCGGCACGTTGAATGCGCGATACGGCGTCGCTACCTTTTTCAGGATTGCGGCCGGCTATGGTCACGTCGCATCCTGCGCGGGCTAGCGCCAGGGCCGTTTCCAGACCCAATCCACCTGTTCCCGTCACCACGGCGGATCGTCCGCGCTGATTTGGGATGTTGGCTTCGGTCCACTTTGTCATCTCGGGTCTCTTCCATAATTTTCGCACTTGGTGTAAAATAAATATTACACTGAGTGTAAATTTGCAAGAGAGCCGCGTTGAAGAATTCCGAGAGCCACGGTGAAGCAGACGGCGGTCTGCGGGAACGGAAGAAACGAGAGACTAAAAAGCGTCTTACCGAGAAAGGCATCGCACTCTTTCTTGAGAGGGGGTTCGATAACACCACACTCGACGAAATTGCCTCCGCGGCAGGCATCTCGCGCAGGACTTTCTTCTACTACTTCAAGTCGAAAGACGAGATTTTGCTGTCTCTTCAAAGCGGGATTGGCGAGATGCTCGCCGACGCCGTGCGAAGGGCTCCCTCAAGCTCGACGCCGATTGAAGTGGTCCGCGATGCGGCTATAGGCGTCTGTAAGGTAATTCCGACAAATGACATGATCGAGATGGATCGGTTGATGCGGACAAGCCCGAGCGTTCAGGCGCGCAAGCAGGTATCATACGTTCAACAGGAAGGTGAGATCTACGAAGCTCTCAGCGAGCGGTGGCCTGAGCCCGAGCGATCAACGGCTTTGCGGGTCGTCGCGATGCTTTCAGTCGGAGCGATGCGGATCGCCGGTGACATCTTCAGTCAGGAGAAAGGCGTGCGGCCAATGGTCGACCTGCTGGAAGAAGCATTCGGAAGTCTCATCCAGGAGGTCCGGTCAGGTGATCCGCGTGTGTGATCGCAGGCATGTTCCAAAGCCTTGTCGATAAGCGTGCCCGAAGGCGCTCTGCGAGGTATATCTGTGAGTTCCTCCCACACGAGTAAAGGCGCGGGGCGAACCTATTCGAGATTGGAGCGACGCAGAGAAGCCGACGACGCGTGCAGCGTTGCATGCGCCCGGCGCCGCAAACGCTTGGCACCGGTTAGCTATCAAGCCGACAAATACCTGAGAACGAGACATAGTCCTGATAGATCGCGCAGACCGCGCCGGAACCATCAGCTTGCAGCGGGGTTATCTCACCGGATCCGTTCACGAAGTTCCGAACACGAGAGGAAGCCCTATGAAAAACGCCATTTTTGCCGCCGCGCTCTTTTCCGCCACGTCCATTTCGGCCTTCGCCCAGACCGCTCCGACCGCCAACAACAACGGCGATACGCCGGCCGTTGCTACCCCTGACACGAAGAACCCGACCGCACCGGTCAAAGGCGCCAATAGCTTTACCGAAGCTCAGGCCAAGGACCGCATCGAAAAGGCTGGTTATAGCGACGTCAAGGACCTGAAGAAGGACGACAAAGGTATTTGGAACGCGGCGGGTATGAAGGACGGCAAAGCCGTCTCGATCGCCCTCGACTACCAAGGCAACGTGGTCGCCAAGTAACCCAAGGAGATCAAAATGAGAACTGTGACTGGACTGTTTGACGACTACAGCGATGCGAGTGCTGCGGTTAGCGCGCTCGAATCCGCTGGCGTGCGCTCCGACGATATCAGCATCGTCTCCAATAACGCTGATAAGCGTCATGGCGATTCCAATGCAGCCGAAGGCGCCGGAACCGGCGCCGGCATCGGCGCGGTCGTTGGTGGTGCTGGCGGGCTATTGACCGGCCTGGGTCTGATGGCGATACCGGGCGTCGGTCCCGTTGTTGCCGCTGGCTGGCTGGCTGCGACAGCTGCGGGTGCTGCGGCTGGGGCAGTCGCGGGCGGTGCGACCGGCGGCATCATTGGAGCGATGACGAGCTCCGGTGTCTCCGAACATGATGCCCACGTATATGCGGAGGGTGTTCGCCGCGGCGGAACCCTCGTCACCGCCAAGGTCGACGACGCACTGGTCTCGGAAGCCGAGGCGATCCTCAAGCGCTCGAACTGGGTGGATCCGGCCGCACGCCGAGTTGCCTACGAAGAGCAGGGTTGGACGCGTTTCGACGACGCGCTCGACCCCTATGATGCAGCCCAGATCGAGCAGGAACGCCTGCGCTATCGGCGTGCGGGCCTGTAATCGACTAGACAGGGCGCCACACGGCGCTCTGTCACCTTGAAGCTCACGCCGAGATAGTCGATGTGACCTAACGCGTGCGCCAACCCCGGCGCGGCTACGTGTGGTCATGCCTGGAGACGATTGTTTGTCAGCGTCACGGCATATCTGAGCTCGCGTCAAACCCTGTTCGGGACCAGTGGTCTCGATCAGCCACCTCGCAGCTTTTACTACGATCTAGTCGAAGAAAACGAGCGATATCTTGTTTGCAGCCTCGACCTAGAAGCCGCATGAACTCGCGTCCCTCAACCCGTAGGTCCGCCACGCGCGACAGGAGCAAGCCGTTTACATCCGACTTGGGCAGAATCTCAAACCCAAAGCGCCGGCAGCAGGCGAGGCTGGCCGCATTCGCCCGCTATGTCCTGAGAACGTTCGATCGCGGTGTTGTCGATCCGTCAAAACTTCAGCAATTGCCCGCTCTCTATTTTCGAACAAAGTTGCGTGTGGGCTGACATCCATGAATTGCGCCTGGCATGGTGCCCAGGTTGCGGTCTTGATTCCGTCCAAAAGGGCGCTGCTCAACTTTCGGATGATCCAGTATCTCGCCATGCCTGTAGGCGGAACGTTCCTGCCCCTTGGTTCACGCGCGGGATTACTTGTCCGTGCCATAAAACTTGGCGGACAAGGGGAACAAACAGGGGAAAGTACGGTTTGGTTCGCTCTACTGCACTCATGCCCGACGAGGTGTAACATGACCAGGAAAGCACTCCCCATTCCTGAAAGAAACCATAGCCAGCAAGGTCTCGGTGTCAGTGACCGTCTGAGCACGGAAGATACCTGTCCTGTGAAGGAACAGGAGGCTTCGACGCAGACGGGCAGACAGGCAAACATAAATATGACTCATCACCGCCACCAGCAGGACAGGTGAGCGCCCGCCTGTTCCCGGCTGGCGGCTTGGTTGTCACCAACCTGTTTCCGGGCTCCCCACCATCTGAAATCACTGCGTTCCCGGAGGCGCCAAATGCGGATTCTTGCCGTTACGGCCGAAATGTTTCCCTTCGTCAAAACCGGCGGATTGGCCGATGCCACGAGCGCTTTGCCGCAGGCGCTGGAACGAAAAGGGGCTGACGTTCGGACATTGCTACCCCTCTACCGCGGGCTCACGCCGCTTGTCCGCGGCCGGAAGCCGGTCCTGGTTGCCAATATTCTGGAGCAGCCGGTATCAGTTTATTCCGTTGTCTCCGATGGTCACAAGCTTCTGCTTCTTGAAGCGGCAAGCCTGTTCGACAGAGACGGACATCCCTATGGCGTAAAAGGCGAGCCTTTTGCTGACAACGATCTTCGCTTTGCGGTTCTGTCCAAAGTAGCGGCGGAAATAGCCCTCGGCGCGATTGACGGCTGGCAGCCGGATGTTGTCCATGTCCATGATTGGCACGCGGCTCTGACCTGCGTCTATCTCGCGGATTCGACGCCCTCGGTAGCCTCCGTTCTAACCCTTCACAATCTCGCATTTCAGGGTCAGTATCCGCTGGAGAGGGCGGGTATGCTTGGACTACCCTCGCACCTCTGCACTGTCGATTGCCTTGAATATTACGATGACATGTCATTTTTGAAG
>Ga0099826_10000663_pt1 | contig 17790 bp, 9 predicted proteins | sample Mtrugardesep15_FD_76830 | JGI IMG/M metagenome (GOLD analysis project Ga0099826, IMG submission 76830) | Root nodule microbial communities of legume samples collected from California, USA - M. trunc garden sep15 | ecosystem: Host-associated > Plants > Roots > Nodule | place: USA: California... | reverse complement strand
CTTAACACAGTCTCAACCAAAATCTGAAACATCATAGATAAACAAAAATATTAAGGACAAGAATATGGCTGCATCCATCACCTCAATCACTGTGGAGAATCTTGAATACCCAGCGGTGGTTACCTCTCCGGTCACCGGCAAATCATATTTCCTCGGTGGTGCAGGGGAGAGAGGGCTGACCATTGAAGGAAACTTCATCAAGTTCACTGCCATAGGTGTTTATTTGGAAGATATAGCAGTGGCTTCACTAGCTGCCAAATGGAAGGGTAAATCCTCTGAAGAGTTACTTGAGACCCTTGACTTTTACAGAGACATCATCTCAGGTATGTATACATCAACCTCACTACCTTGGAATTAATTAAAGGATTTATTTATTTTTATGATGATCAGTGCTATTAGTATTAACCCATTTCTTAACATACGAAGCATGCCGACACTGCTAATGATATTAGAAAATCATGTAATTTAGTGTTAGTATGTGTGGGTGTTGGTGTCGGACATGACACATGTCCTCGAGGAGTGTCTGTGTGCTTCATAGTTTTTACCCACACATTTTAACACACTCTAAAATTTACTGTGATTCACACCAAATCCTACGAGTCTGTATAAATTTGGTTGGATCCTTACGAATTTCAAACGATCAAAAAGAATGAATTAGAAAGTGTGTCGATAGTATTATTTTTAATTTTATTTATCTAACTTTCTTATCTCAAAGAAATGAGCCATATTGATGTCGAGTTGGGTCAAGAATTAAGTAAAGTTTAACTTATAATCGTTTTAAACTCGATTATTCTGAACTAACTTATTAATCAGTTGAGTTCAACCAATTAAATTTATAGTGTTACAAATTTACTATCATATTATAGTATACACTAGTACATGTAATAGTATATATAGTTTTTTAATTTTAATAAGCTCATATATAGTATATATATAGTTAATTGCAAGTTGATTGATAAATTGGTAATGTTTTAGGTCCCTTTGAAAAGTTAATTAGAGGGTCAAAGATTAGGGAATTGAGTGGTCCTGAGTACTCAAAGAAGGTTATGGAGAACTGTGTGGCACACTTGAAATCTGTTGGAACTTATGGAGATGCAGAAGCTGAAGCTATGCAAAAATTTGCTGAAGCTTTCAAGCCTATTAATTTTCCACCTGGTGCCTCTGTTTTCTACAGGCAATCACCTGATGGAATATTAGGGGTTAGTAATACTGCCAATTCATTTTATTTCTTAACTATTTTAATTGAAGTTTACTTTTATTTAGTTAATGAAGAAAGAAAATTAAGCCTTCCACTAATACTAGTATATTAAAAATATATGTTGCAGCTTAGTTTCTCTCCAGATACAAGTATACCAGAAAAGGAGGCTGCACTTATAGAGAACAAGGCAGTTTCATCAGCAGTGTTGGAGACTATGATCGGCGAACACGCTGTTTCCCCTGATCTTAAGCGCGTTTTGGCTGCAAGATTACCGGCGTTGTTGAACGAGGGTGCTTTCAAGATTGGAAACTGATGATGATTATACTCCTATATCACCACATTTCCAAATGCATTGCAGAACAAGAATGAGACCATGGACTTTTTTTAAGTCTACACGTTTAATTTTTTGTATATCTATTTACCTTCTTATTAGTATCAATAATTTGAAATGAAATATCTTGCTTTCCACTATTGTATTATTTATGTGATAGATAATGTTAATGAGTATCTTCATCAATAAAAGTGATTTGTTTTGTTTGTTCAAATCAGAGTAATAAAATGTTGATTTCAATTTATTTGAGTAGAGTTGCTTAATTGAATTGTAAAAAGAAAATGTTGTTTATTTCATTTTCTTTGAAAACAGGGTAGATTGTTCAATTTTAAACATGGTTTCATTTCAAAAAAAACAATGGCGTAACAAAAAAAAAAAAAAAAAACCAATCTTTCTCAATGAGTACATAAACCATTCTGCATAAACAATGCTCCTTTGAAATAGTAACTTAGTGAACATTATCAAGCAATAGGGGATGTTGGTGAGGTAAGGGGCGTTGAAGGAGATTTAAGACGGAGGTCCCAGATTTGATCCTCGGACACTAATATTTCTCCCTCCCACTTTAACAATTCGCTAACAACTAACATTTGCCTTTAAAAATAAAATAAAATCAAGAGATAAAGATTCCTTGCCATAAACCAATGTGTCACAAAGATTTTCATAAGAACTTGGTAAAGAACGAACATGTAAAATAGCATGATCTTCAACTTCAATACTCACGTCAATGTTTTCAAGATAAAAAATGCTCTTGTTGAACTAATCGATGTGTTCTTCAACTGTTTTTCCTGCTTGCATTTTGAAAGTATCGAATCTTTACTGTTCAAATGGCATTTATACCCTATGCTTAATAGATATATGCATTTAATTCTTATATGAAAGGGTGTAAAAACATTTAATATAAAGGTTATTTTGAATTTTTTTTTTCTTTCTTCTTATATACGTGGGACTCCTAACTTTCTTAAAAAAATAATATATAAAAATATAAAAGAGAAAAAAATAATGTCGATAGCCAGGGACAAATTTCAGGTGGAGACGGCTAACTCCACTTATTTATTGTTTTTTTAATTTTAATAAAAAAATTATAATATGACCTTAACTTTATTTATTAAAATTTATGGATCGTCTCTGTCATAGGTTTAAACCCGTACATTCATACTTATGTTCGAGTAGTGCTAACCACTACATACAACATGGGAGATAACACCTAGTAGAAGCAACCAAACTCTATGAATGTAGATTGAATAATGTGATTCACAATCGTTCGATGGGATTTGCAAACAGTTTAATTTTGGCTCAAACACTCAATGTCTCAGACATGAATAAAGATTCTTCGTAGTCATTGAAAATCTGCATTCACATCGTCGATGGTTGTTGGAACGAGATGAGACATTATAGATTTCAAGCAATTTTTTATTTTATTTTTGTAAAACTCTAAAATCCGATATTGAAATATGCATTGTCCAATTTCAATCTAATGGTCATCAACGTCGCAAATGCAGGCTTTGGCCAACGCGAGTCTTTAATCCTCAAACAAACCACTATTCTCAAAGGATCTAATTTATTAAACACCACATCGATCAATATCATTAATAGATCAATGTTTATCAATAATTTGCTTTTTTATTTATAGATATAACAATGTTTATGTTTTCTTATTGTAACGTGTTGTCCACTATTATTTTCTTAGCCTGCTAGTGATTTTTCTATCGATGATATCGATTAATTAAACAAACTTGACCTCAACCTCAAGTGTATCATTTTTTGTTAGTTTTTTTTTGAGTAATCATCTTTTGTTAGTTGAAATGTGTTCTATATAAACCAATTTCCTTATGCAAATGTTCCATCAAATTAAAACAAAATACTCAATTTAACACAGTGGTAGATATACTATGGCCACCGCAGCATCCATCGCCGGAGTGAATGTTGAGTTCCTTGAATTCCCAGCGACGGTGACACCTCCGGATTCCACCAAGACCTATTTCCTTGGTGGCGCAGGTTCTTAAAACAACAGACATTATTGCTTTCCTTGTTTGTGTTTTCATTATGGAGTATTGTTTTTTTTTTTTGTTCTATTTATTTTCATTATATTTTTACATATTATACTAACCCATACAAAATGTCGAAGTCAATTAAGAAATAATTGAATACTCGTTGTTAGTAGGGGTCGGGTAATCTGGAGTTCGGTCGAGATGTAAGTAAAATATGACTTAAGAGTTGTTCCACCTTAAAATCGAACTCAAATTCTTCAAAAAAGAAATTGTTCTTAATAGAGCTCATCAATCACTTGAACTCAATTACTTAATTAAAAACGTGCAAATTTAACCTAAACTAATCCGTATCTTTTTTATGTTTAGACAACATATTCACTCAAAACCAAACTAAACCGACTGGCGAGCACCTTATTGATCATAGAAGGCGTTTTAGGCTAATAAATGGGCGGTCTGGTTCTACTTACATCACATGAACTTCCTTTTCTAAAACAAATTTTCGAAGCGTTGAGGATAAAAAAAGAAGCAAAGTTATAAAGTGATAATAAAATCAATAAAGGGATTCATATAAATTTATCATCTTGTTTTTTATAGTTTCTTTTACTTAACAATTCTTCAAAAATAAGAAGTTTATTTTACTTAATTACGTAAACAATCTAAATTTAAAAACTATATAGACTTGTAGTTTGTCCTATTAATTGGAGCACAACTAGTAGATGTATGACAGATAAGAGTCTTGTGCCTAGCATTTTTTATGTAAGCCAGACTCGAGCAATTCAAAGCGATGACATATTTTTCTTTGACTAAAAAGTGATGACTATATATTGCTAAGTGATTTACACGCTAATGATTTTTTATTGTATATGTCAATTATACATGTGTTCTTGTAGGGGCAAGAGGGGTGTACATTGATGGAGTATTTGTGAAGGTCACGGGAATAGGAGTTTATTTGGAGGAAAATGCAGTGACATCACTTGCCTCAAAGTGGAAGGGTAGGACTGCAGCTGACTTGTTGGAGTCCCTTGATTTCTACAGAGACATCATCAAAGGTAGGAGCTCACACCTTGTCAATCCTTTGAATTTTCTTCAAGAATAACGTGGACGTCGTTTTCTATATTCTTGTTTCATGAGAGCATCAAGGAGGATAGTTCTTTAATAGAGACTTTTTAAATAAACCCCACATAACACATCATTTTTTTATAATTTTTTAATAAAAGTATTTATTAAAGACTCAACGACTCAAATGACAATACACTAATAAAAATTCCAATAAAAAGTACTTAAATAGGTCTCACTATTTTTATATCATTAAACAAAAATAATTTATCTATTACTCCATTTTACAAATGAGACTAAATAGTACACATTTTATTACTACTTTTTGCAAGTGGGACCAAATAGTGCACATTTTATTACTTTTTTAAACGTAGGATCCGTTAGTTACTTAGAAGAGAGAAGATTCTTATATAGTTATCCGTTGTTTAACAATAACTTATTTTTTCTTACTCCAATAGAGAGTCATTAACGGGAAGTGGTCCTTAATAAATAAGGACCCTTATTAGAGATGCTCTGAGGCTGTCATTTTCTAACCTTAGAATATGAATTGTTACCTTTATTAAAATATATATAGACTTTATATAAAAAATAGTAATAGACGGCATATGTTCACAACTTTTTCAAATTAACGAGACTAAATTGTGAGGAAAAATAAGATCATCTACAATGGAGTGGATTTCACCATTTAAGATCTGATATACTCATTGTGGAATTTTTTTTTGGAGGTCTCTTAAGACCCAGGGTCTTACGACCTTCATTTTTAAATGGGTCTCACATTACTTTTTAATAAAATAATCATTGTTGAGTTGTTTTTATTGAAATGTAAATGATAAAAAATTATTGATAGAACCCATTTAAACTTTTTGTTAGAGGGTCTCTATTGGAGTGGTTGAGTACCTATTAGATATTATTATTAAAAAATTATAAAAAGTGACGTGTTCTTGTGGGACCCGTTTAAGACCTCAAAATTGAAGGTCTCCATTGTGGATGCTCTAAGGAAGAATCAAAAATATGAATTTATCATTAAAAAAGAGCTTCATTTGTATATATTATCGGTATAATTTTATTTTAAATATACATCTAATTATATGTTGTAACGTCATTTATGAATATGGTAAGTCATATGTTCGAACTCATTACATGATGTGACAATACATCATTGAATTTATTTGTAAAATAAGATAATATTTTGGTCTGTAAAAAAAAAAATATTTTGGTCTTAATCATTTTATTTATAGGAAAAATGTCAAATTCGATGAGAGTTAAATAAAATCTAAGGCAATAATTATTTTAATCATGATTTAAACTCTTGCTAAAAAAAATTACGATTTCTTGACCAAAAATTAAATGAAGCTCATTAACCATTTGATTTTTAAATTTGTTTGTTTATCACACAGAAATACGATCAAATTTTTATCGGAGGATTGAGTAATGAAATATGACTGCTATTATAGGTCCCTTTGAGAAATTGATTCGAGGGGGAAAGCTAATAACTTTGGACGGTCGTGAATATGTGAGGAAGGTGTCAGAAAATTGTATTGCTTATATGAAATCTGATGGAACATATGGTGATGAAGAAGAAAAAGCTATTGAGAAATTTAGAGAATCCTTCAAGGATCAAAATTTTCCACCTGGCGCTAGTGTTTTCTACAAACAATCGCCAACTGGAACATTAGGGGTTAGTAATTTACATGAGCACGTAAAATTTGAAATTCTAATAGCCCTTATAGAAAATTTAAGTTTATCTATATTTCAACAAATGTGCACTAATTTGATTTTTATTCTATAAACTATAATTAATCACAGCTTCGTTTCTCCAAAGATGAGACAATTCCTGAACATGAGTATGCAGTTATAGATAACAAGCCACTTTCTGAGGCAGTGTTGGAGACTATGATTGGAGAAATTCCTGTTGCCCCTGCTTTGAAAGAGAGTTTGGCTACAAGATTTTATGATCTTATGAAGATTGACAATTTCACCATTGGAAATTAACTGATGAATGAAAGCTGTGTTCAAGGGTGGTGCCAAAGAAAAATGATATAAAATGTAATAAACATATGTTTGTCTCAAATAATGTTCTATATTCTCATATTATTGTTTTATGTATTTTCTTTTAAAATTTTACTATAAGCCAAGATATAAGGTGATGGCTGACAATGCCAACTCATTTTTTGTCTTGTGTATTGAATCCCGATTGGTTAATGTTTTTTTTTTTTTAAAGTTGCACAATATTATGATTAAAAAAAAGCCAGACATTCAACATCATTTGGTTAATACTCTATCATTTTGGTGTATTGTCATTAACGTGCACTTCAAGTGGTTGAGCTGGTGTATCCAAATGACTAAATGAGATTGAAAAGGAGATGGAAAAGGAGATTTAAAATTCAAATTTTGACTACTATCTAACATTACATACTAGCGAGTACCAATTAGCATACTTTTGAATGACTAAAAGTCAAACTTTTTCTTCTTCTCCAACAAGCCGGTTTTAGTTTTTTTCTCTAAGTTTTCTCTTTCAATTTCTTCATTGAAGGGTGGTTTTGGGTCAATTTTTGACCTGAAATCACATCTCTTCATCTTTTTCTCTCTATTTCAATTTAAATAAGTGATTTTCACATAGATCTAAGTTTTTTTCTTCGTGATTTCGCCATCTGAGTGTGGTGGTGTGTTGTTCGTCGTCTTGTGCGGCATTGTTTGGTTTTCCGTCTTGTTGTGGTGTTCGTTTGATTCATATTGAAAGATCAATTATTCAATCAAAGATTTGAGCATCAACGTTGCAAATCCGGAGACATGACTATTCCGGTCACTTTTATTTTATCATATATTTTTGTAGGCATTATGCCGTATATGCTATTAACTTGGATGTTGTGAGTTTGTTCGCAGATTCATCCTTTACATTTTTAGCGGTGTTGAATGATGTAATCTATCGATTTGAATGAATGAATATCATTTTGTTTTTCTCAAAAAATTTAGTATAGTCCGTAAAAAAATTAGTAACTAATATAAGAAAAATTTCAAAGACATTATTTGATCGTACAATAAACAAACTTTTGACGGCACTAGTTGTATTATATACTTTAAAATTACAACGTCAAATTGATCAAAAGAAAATAGATTTTGACGGCACTAGTTGTATGCAAAGAAAACTGAATTAAATTTAAGTAGAATTTGTTGAAGGGTTCAAATTGTGACGGGTGCACGTTGTGTAGTTTGGTGGGTAGGTGAAGGAATTGCAAGATGGGTTGGATCATACAATGATGAAATGAATTATTTTGTGGTTTGAATTCTCTCACATGTGATTTACATATGAGACGGTAATGTATAATCTCTCATCGTTTAAAAAAAAAACATGTAAAAGAAATTAAATAATATATTTCTTTCTTATTTTAAAGTATGAAAGATTACGCAGTAATCTCTCATTTGAATCACACATTTTTTTGTTGAAGGAATTTGTAAATCACACATAAAAAGATCTAATTCCATTATTTTGATTCTTATTCTGACATACTAAATTTTTTATTCAATTAGAGTCACGCCCTGAAATATTGACTCCAATTTTTTCAAGTCAATATCCTCCGGTGGAAGGTTCATATCACATTACACAAGTAATATTATTTTATATTTATGCTTATGCATTATTGATTTCATTGAATATATTATAGTCACATGGCTCACATTATCAAAACAATCCTTATAGATTGACATATCCTTATTGAATATATTATTGTGATGTGTGACAAAAATAGTGAAACTCATCCAAAACAAAATGACGGTGATGTGAAATTACTAAAATACCTCTTCATATAATAAGAGTGTACATGAGAGGTACATAAAAAGGTATCAATTTATCATTTTTCTAGTAAAAAAGCTACCTATTTAGTCATACATATGTTTCTCACTTCCATATACATAATTGAAATTGAATTGCATTCTATATAAACACTTCTCACTCAGTGTCAAATCTCAAAGCTAAAACTAAAACAGACACTTGATATCAAACGCAAAGTTGTATAGCTATGGCAACAGCAGCATCCACAATCACCGGAGTGAAGGTGGAGTATCTTGAATTTCCGGCAGTGGTGACACCTCCTGCCTCCACCAAGTCATATTTCCTCGGTGGCGCAGGTATTTCTTATTTTATAATGATAATAACAACTGCATATACTTCTTATGTTGTTTTCACTACTACAAAAATTAAATTTAGAGAGGGTAGTCTTCTGACGTTAATGCACATTAATTCCAGCACAAAATACTTTAGCGACGGATTTCGTGACTTACCCGAAACGGTAACGATTTTTGGTACTTACAACCAGCTAGAAATAAGTTAGGTTCTAGACTTTGATATAAACCTGACTTGACCTCATAGAAAAATATAAAGTTCAAGTTTGTCCCATTACTTGTTATAGACTTATTTTCATGTATGACCATATCTTTTTAAAAGTCTATTATACCTACATAAATGTCTATTTCACATTAAAAGGTTCAAACATCTATCACTTATGTCACATTATATTGTTAGTCATCGAAATTTCGCAACTGTAAATGAAAATCAAGGAAAAAAAAATGGGTTTCACAGTTTAAATTTATGAGATTCACTTAGTTTATCTCTATGATAGAAGCATTTTGATGTTTTTTTTATTGGTAATGTTATGTAGGGGTGAGAGGGTTAGATATTGATGGAGAATTTGTGAAGTTCACTGGAATAGGAGTTTATTTGGAAGAAAAAGCTGTAGCATCACTCACTCCTAAGTGGAAGGGCAAGACAGCATCTCAGCTATTTGAATCCCTTGATTTCTACCGAGATATCATCAAAGGTAGCAAAAACATGTTTTTCTATTTATACTTGCATAAACTAAGAATATGTATTAAATGAATTTTGCTTTTATAAAATAAACTATACTTCTATTACTACTTACACATACTATTGAATGGAGTAGTTTTTTTATTGTTGACAGAAACTACTGAGTTATACTTATCAATGAATTACAGTTAGCATGTGTGTAAATGTATATACTCACTTATTTATGGGTGTTTTTAGGTCCGTTTGAGAAATTTATTCGAAGTACAAAGGTGAGAACACTGGAAGGTGCTGAATATGTGAGAAAGGTGTCAGAAAATTGCATTGCCCATATGAAATCTGAAGGAACATATGGCGATGCAGAAGAAAAAGCCATTCAAGAACTTAGAGAAGCCTTCAAGGTTCAATTTTTTCCACCAGGGACTGCCGCTTTCTACAGACAATCACCAAATGGAACATTAGGGGTTAGTATCATCATTAATATTATTATCAATTACATGTATCTAAATATCCATTTTAATCAACACATTTTGATATTTCTTTTTTCTACAAATTAATCACAGCTTAGATTCTCCAAAGATGAGACAATTCCTGAACATGAGTATGCTGTTATAAACAACAAGCCACTTTCAGAGGCAGTGTTGGAGACTATGATTGGAGAAATTCCTGTTTCCCCTGCTTTGAAAGAGAGTTTGGCTACAAGATTTTATGAGTTTATGAAGATTGACAACTTCAACATTGGAAACTGATATTTGAAAAATGAAAATTGTTATCTATAATGTTAAAGGCAAGGGGCATGATCTTTCAATGCATGATGATATAATAAATGAATAATCCAACTATCCAAGTGACAGGATTAATGTTACTTTATTTTTGAATTAACTATCACAGCAATTTGTAGACTTGGTACGTCATTATTTGAAATGACTGGCTTAGTTATTCCTGGTTGTTTTTAATCTGTTTGTGTATCATTTATGAAATAAGAATCCTTTTTTATTCCGTAGAAATTTAAATTAAGATTATCATATGCAATGCAAAATGCAATGAGCAATCATAAAAGTAAGAAAAATGTTATCAACAGAAAACAAAAATTAAAGACACAATGCCTTAAATTTTATGACAAAGGAGGGAAGGGATCACATTCAAGGTATTATGCTCATTGTAGTCTCTCATTCTAAGATATATATCAGCTTGAAACTTATTTATGTTTTTCTTTTTCCTTTTTTTTTATTGTCATGTTACTTTGTAGCAGCGCCGCCAAAAAGAAAAATTTTACGGAGACTAAAATCAAACGAGAAGAGCCAAAAGCAAAATTTTGTAAAAAAAGAAAGTCAAAAGCAAAATATTATATAGTTGTAAGGACTCATTTTTTCTTGCATACACTCAAACTTAAAAATGGTAAACCAAACAATTGAGTTCAAATGGTTATTGAACTTCAACAAGGATAAATTGTTCGAAAGAACTTGAGTTTGATTTCTATGCAAAGCAATTCTTGACCAAACTATCATTGTTTCACGGTCAAACCTCAAATTACCAAAACCTCTTTCTTCTGAAAATCGGAAAGTTAACGCCAAAAAGAAAAATGATATATGCTAATACTTGTATACACCAAAAATATATTTTAACATGTTTAATATTAGAGAGATGCGCCAATGAATTCGACTTTCATTGTTCTGGGCAGCCCCAAAATGTTGACTCCATGGGTCCAAGATCACCAGTTTTATTAGAAAATTGTTCTTCCTTCATCACATTTTGCTCACTCTTGCCTCAACTTCTTAAAATATTTTTACATAACTTGATTTATGTAGGTGTTAAATTCAACGTGATTTAAGTCACGTTAGACTATAAATCAATGTGATTTAAGTCACGTTGAATCATGTTTTAAACACCAAAATGAATTAGCTCATGTTGATAACACCATGTAATTTTCGGTCACGTTACATAGCACAGTTACATTACATCTAAGTTTATAAATCTTGATTCATCATGATTCATATTGGTAATTCTTCTCATGAAATGAAGGCTTTAATTAATGTATCTCCACCAACCACAAAGGCCAGTTCATAATGAAAAGCAATTTTGTTTGTTTTTTATGGAACTGATTTTGTCAATAAGCAATTTTGTTCTTTTGTTTTTTTAACATCATGATACATGCACATGCATGTCAGCATGAACAGCATGATGTATACAATTTTTACGACATTATGTTTAAATGTGTCAGGTGCTCAATTGTTTTCTAGACTTAATTGTACTCCCTCTCTACTATACCCTCTTATGTTGATATGCAAAGCAAAAAATTGCATGTTTGTTAATTTACGTTCGTGTTCGAAACGTAATTCAACGTGATTTAAGTCACATAAGTATATAGTAACGTAATTTAAGTCACGTTGAATTTAACATTTAAGTGATTTGAGTTATGTGAGAGTATTTTGGAAATTTAAGTTGAAAATGAGCAAAATGTAATAGAAGAAAAGCAATTTTCGTTTTACTAAGATAATATGGGCCACTAATGCACGTGTCAATCAAATTTGTACAACTCATTTATTTTGTCCAAAATACCAATGATTAGAGGTGTTTGTAATGCGGTTTAAATTTATTTTTAGACAAAAATTTATTCGATCTAACGATAAAGTTATTTTTAATTTGATTTAATTTTATATAATTAATTTAAAAAATTCGAACTTTAATTTGGATTGGTCTTTGAATATCAAGATTACTAAATTGTAATTTTTGTTTTAATTTTAAAATTATAAAAACACCACAAAATGATAGGTTTGATGAAATTAATATATTAAAAAATATATTATGAAATAACAATGATTGATTGTGCTTGAAAGGACAACTCAAATAAATTATTTGATTTTCTTTGAGAGTTTGGAGGGGAGGAGAATAGACATGATAACAAAACTCATATATGTGGTCATCCACTTTAACCAACTCTGATTTGACGGGTTTTCTCCGCTTTGATTGGGTATGAGTTTGAGTTTTTTTGATTTCAAAACACGGGTATGAGACGGGTAACAGGGATATAGATACCCACCCTAAAACCATACCAAAACTTGTTTCATTGTAGAGAATTATTTTATTATCATTGATATTTTCCTTGTTATAAAATTTGCAATTGATATTTAAAGAAGCTGCCAAATCATTCAGTCAAGGAAATGCTAAAATGAGTATATTACTGGATAATACATGACAACATCATCCCCGAGGCTAAAAAACTTCATTTTTTATTAAAAAAAATGATTCACTTTGAGGATGGGGATGAGACGGGGATACCCAAATCCGTTGGGGATAGGGATGAGATTTAATTTTTCATCCTCGCTGGGTATGGGTAGGGTAATGAGTAAGTATATGAGAGTCCGGGATGGGGACGATGATGATAAAACACGTCTCCACCCAACCCCAATGTCATGCCTAGAGGGGAAGGAAGGGTTGTGGGAGGTGAGAAATATAAGAAAAAAATTGAGAAAACTTTCACAATTTTTGAAAGAGTTTTATTTATATAGTGATTTTTTTTTTTTGTGGTGTCCAGGGTTAACCCCGGACATTATATATATTATATATTATGCATTGTTCTTACAAACCGAGCTAAGCTTACGTGAATTTTTTTTAGAAAGTGATTAATTAATACCTATTATTAATATATTTTTCATTTTAAGAATATCAGAACAACATAAATTAAATTTGAAGAATTCATATAAACCCGCTCAAACCCCCTAAAATCCCTCTTCAATACAATTTGTTAGTTCCCCAAACGAGGAGAATTTTATATTTTGAAGAAAAATAAACCCTCCAAAACGCGTACCTCAGTGAATATGGCACGTGATACCTTATTCCAATGGCAACAGATTTGCGTAAATCAGAGAAGGAGAGAATAAGGAGAAAACCACAACAGTGGAACAACGAATCACAGACAAGAGGGGTGGATTAGACCAGTAGCTGGGGAAGTGAAGTGTAATATTGATGCGGCAATTTTTAAGGATCAAGGTTGTTATGTGGTCGATATGTGTTTAAGAGGGGATTGAGGGGAGTTCATTAAAGCGAAGATAGCGTGGTACAAAGGTCTCCCGCAACCCAAAGAAGCAGAAGCAAGAGGTCTAAAAGAAGCGATAAAGTGGCTTGGTACTATCAAGTTTTCCAGGGTGTCTATCAAACTTGATTGCAAGCAAGTGGTCGACGACATCTCTAGCAACTTCAGCACCAATTCCATGTTTGGCGCGATTCTAAATACTTGCAAAACGTCACTTATGAATCTTCAAAACTCTAAGATAAGTTTCATTAGGAGACAAACAAATAATATTGCACACTTGTTAGTTAGGACGTCATTATCTTATACTAGTTTTTAAGTTCATGATTATATGTCATTTTGTATTACAACTACTATTAGAAATGAAATGAGTTAAGCTTGTTTATTTAAAAAAAAAAAAAAAAATCTCATACTAGTATTTTATATTATCTTATATATACGCTTACGCATTATTGATTTCATTGAATATTTTTATTGTCACAAGGCTCACATTAAAAGGTCTTTACAAGTTGTCTTTATCAAAAAAGTTACATATTTAATCATACATGTGTTTCTCACCCCCTAAATATACATGATTGAAATTGAAATGCCTTCTATATAAACACTTCTCACTCGGTGTCAAATCCCAAAGCTAAAAATAAAACAGACACTTGAAAAAAGCACTGGTAGATCAAATTGACGCAAAGTGAGATAGCTATAAGCTATGGCAATGGCAGCATCCATGATGTCCGGAGTGAAGGTGGAGTTCATTGAATTTCCGGCAGTGGTGACACCTCCTGCCTCCACCAAAACCTATTTTCTTGGTGGTGCAGGTATTTCTTTATTTTATATTACTAATAGTAGAGGAATGTTATTTGAACAATCATTTTTAAGACAATTTATTGGACAACAAAAATATAGAAAAAAATGTAAAGATTGACATAAAAACAACAATATAAAGATAAAGTAAGAATACAATATAAGTATAATAGAGAAAATTGTCACAAAAATTATCGTAAAATAGCAAATCAAATCTCATTTCTAATAATAATAATAATAATAATTGCATCCACTTTCTTCAAAAAAAAATAATTGCATCTAGTTTCTTATGTTGTTTCACCGCTAGAAAAATTAAATTTAGAAAGGGTAGTATTTAGTCATTGAACCTCTAAAGAACTCACAAATCTATCATTTGTGTCGCAGTTGTTATTGTTAGCTATTGCAATTTTACTGCCGTAAATTAAAATCAAGGAAAATAATGGGTTTCACATTGTAAAATTTATGAGATTCACTTAATTTTATCTCTCTCTGATTGAAGCATTGCTTTTATGGACACTAAAGTTATCTAGAGAAACCTTTTGATGTTTTTTTTTATTGCTAATGGTATGTAGGGGTTAGAGGGTTAGATATTGATGGAGAGTTTGTGAAGTTCACTGTATTAGGAGTTTACTTGGAAGAAAAGGCTATAGCATCACTCACTCCTAAGTGGAAGGGCAAGACTCCATCTCAGCTTTTTGAATCCCTTGATTTTTACAGAGATATCATCGAAGGTAGCAACATACTAATAATTTGTTTTATTTTATATTTTATTTTTGTTCCAAAACATTATTGATTTAGGAAACCAAAATATAATTAAACATGTTTTTCTATTTACACTTGCAGAAACTAAAATATGTATTAAATGAATTTTGCTTTTATAAAATAAACTATACTTCTATTTGTACTTGCACATATACTGTGGAATGGAATAGATTTTTATTGTTGACAAAAACTACTGAGTTATAGTTTTTTTACCAATGAATCATAGTTAACACATGTGTGTAAATCTATATAATTGGACATCTGCAAATGCAATTCAAAGCTTATCTTTCATCAACTTTTGTATATGTTAATGAAGAATATATACTCATTTATATGTGGGTGTATTTAGGTCCCTTTGAGAAATTTATTCGATGTACAAAGGTGAGAACACTAGAAGGTGCTGAATATGTGAGAAAGGTGTCAGAAAATTGCATTGCTCATATGAAATCTGAAGGAACATATGGTGATGCAGAAGAAAAAGCCATTCAAGAACTTAGAGAAGTCTTCAAGGTTCAATTTTTTCCACCAGGGGCTGGTGTTTTCTTCAGACAATCACCAAATGGAACATTAGGGGTTGGTGTCACTAATATTACCAATTGCATTGATCTGAATATTCATTTTAATCAACACATTTTGATATTTCTTTTTCTAAAAATTAATCACAGCTTCGTTTCTCCAAAGATGAGACAATACCTGAACATGAGTATGCTGTTATAAACAACAAGCCACTTTCGAAGGCAGTGTTGGAGACCATGATTGGCGAAATTCCTGTTTCCCCTGCTTTAAAGAAGAGTTTGGCTACAAGATTTTATGAGTTTATGAAGAGTGACAATTTAACATTGGAAACTGATAATTTGTGGGAGAGTTGTCTATGATCTTGAAGGCGTGGTGATCTTTGATGAAGGATATAATGAACACATAGTTCATGTGAAATCTATAAGTCATAGATTTAATGTTAGTACTTTCTTTTTGAATTAATTCTCCCAGCACTTTGTGGAGTTGGTACGTCATTATTTAAAATGACGAGCTTAGTTATTCATGGTTGTTTTTTCATGTGTTTCTGCATCATCATTTATGAAATAAGATAACGTTTTGATTGAACTGACATTAACATTATCAAAATGCAGTCAGCAAAATTAAGAAAAAAGTTATCAAAGAGGAAACTAAAATAAAAAACAATGCCTTAAAAGTTTGACATGAACGGTGAACCACTATACACATTCTATAATTTCCTTACTTTTTCATTACCATATATAGTTTTTTTTAGGGGACTATCATATATAGTTGTTGATACTTTTGGGCCAGAAAGGAATAAAGGAGGGGAGCAATTTTCCTCACCCCACATATCCGAAAATAACCACACGTAGTATATATGATAAGATATAATCGAATGATTTTATAAATTAGAACACTGATTAATGTGAAGAATCATAGGGTCAGAGGGATAAGGGTCATAAATGTAAGCAAGATAGGAAACACATGTGTATTCATGACGTAGAAGGTCAAATAAAAATAAAAGAGGAGTAAATGATTACAAAAAGGTCTTATTTATAGACCTCATGCTAGAGTTACTAACTATAACTCTCTAATTAACTAACACTTAACCAATTTTAACTACCTTAACTAACTCCACTTATCTCTAAACTATTTAAGAGCCTTCCTCAAGCCGGTAGGGATGTAGATATAGTTTTCCTCAAGGACAATATTTCTCTTTTCAATATATTTTTTTTGTTGGGATTTGAACCTCAAACCTTATATATTTTATGTATTGTCTTTACTAACTGAGCTAAGCTCACGGAAAGAATGCATTTGCTTTAACACTATAGTAATGTGTAGCATAACTTATGTTTTTGCTCCCTCACAAAAGGGTTAGATTCATTACCAACACTTTTGTTAATAGCAAAATGCTAACAATTGTCTTAAATTTTTTATTAGGAATCAAATATAGTAGTAACGTCTTGAAAGTTGTGTAGCCAACTCTTTAAAAATCCAAATATTATATTTTTTTTCAACACAACTTGAATCACCGTCCGTCAATTAATTAATATATTCTACATTGCGTTTTTGGTTCTCGAGGATACATCATATGTACTTGAATATAAGAGTAAGTCAATTAAAATATTATTTTGTCTCTTTCATTTATTCATTTTTCAAGAGTTTTTATGGTTCATCGATGAATTGAGGGATTCAATATTATGTTTCCTAAGTCTACGATTCTTGTGTTTACCATGATTACTTTTATCATCCAAAAATGTTTAGCCACACAACTTGTTTTGCTTTCCACTCATGTGTAATTTTCTATATATAAATATATTATTAGTAATATACCGAAAAATATAGGTTATTAATATTATCATTATAGTGGAATTTTCTCGTTTAGATATTGGTTCAAAGGCCAACAGATCATTTATCGAATACTCCAAAGAATACCAACATAATAATTAACGTGCTAACATTTGTCATTAAAAAAAAGCAGTTGGTGATTGTGGAAGAAAGATAGTAGTATAATATAAAATGATGATGTTATTACATAAATATCTGCGACCGTACCCATATGTTGCTGCATGCGAGAAACACATTATGAACAAATTGCAGTAGTACTGGAACCCACGAAATTAATTTCAGCTTACAAATCAAACCTGTTGATTATTTTATTCTTAATTCAAAGAAGAATCACACCAAATAGTATATATATTGGGTGATTAATTTAAGCATTGATGAGCCTGCAGTTTTGCCTGATCTGACCATCAGAGCCAGTAAGTGGGCTAAGCATACTCATCTTGAGCATTACGTTTGCAAAGTCCCTTTTAAAACTTTCATTGTCTATGG
>Ga0099826_10000662_pt1 | contig 17804 bp, 8 predicted proteins | sample Mtrugardesep15_FD_76830 | JGI IMG/M metagenome (GOLD analysis project Ga0099826, IMG submission 76830) | Root nodule microbial communities of legume samples collected from California, USA - M. trunc garden sep15 | ecosystem: Host-associated > Plants > Roots > Nodule | place: USA: California... | reverse complement strand
TTATATATATATATATATATATATATATGGATCGCAATTTGAACCCTGAACACCGTACTTATTCACTTTAAAAAATAAATTTCTTGCCACTATGCTACTTGACCACAAAACTAAAAATAAAATAATCAGATTCTTTTTTTTAAAGAACAAACCGATAAGATTTATTTTAGTAGAATAAAGTGATCAGATGAAATACATTTTTCTTATTTATGCAATTTTCAAACTTCTAATATGGACTTTTGGAAGCTCTTGCTCCCCTATTTTCTTTAAAAAAAAAAACTTCTAATATGGACGGACAAGTTTAAAATTAATAAAAATTTATTAAATGATACAAATGTTTAGGATTTACAAATGAAGACAATGGTTCTACGAACTCTTTCTCTTGTCATTTTGGAAAATACCAAACTATAATCATTTGAGTTCGGAAAAGTGAGACAAAACATAAATGGTTGTTTAGAAAAAAAATGTTAAAAAAATTAAGGGTTAAATATGTTTTTGGTCCCTATAAATATGTCAACTTTTTGTTTTAGTCCCTCTAAAATTTTCCTTCAACTTTTAGTCCTTCAAAAATTTTCCATCTTCACTTTTAGTCCCTCCTTTAAAGTAACTCATATGTAGAATTCATATTTTTTAATAAAATTTTACAGAAAAATTCATAATATTATAATAATCTCTCCCAAAAAAAAATTAGAATTTTTTAACAAAACATGAACTTAATATGAATTTTTATATTGTTCACGGTTAAAAATTCATATTTAATTTGTGTTTTGTTATAAAATTCTAATTTTTCTTGGAAAATTATTTTACAATATTGTATACATTTCTGCAAAATTTTATTAAAAAAATACAAAAATTAACTTAAAAATAGGGACTAAAAGTAGTGATTGAAAATTTTATAGGGACTAAAAGTTGAAGGAAATTTTTAGAGAGACTAAAATAAAAAGTTGATATATTTATAGGGACTAAAAACATATTTAACCCAAAAATTAATTATCAACAAACTAAACATAAACTATACAAATTAGTTATCCAACAAACTTTCTCTTACTATATGTGAAATATGCGATGAAAACTTATAAAAAGGGACGAACAGAATAAAAGATTAACAAGGGAGTAATAATTACTAGAATTTGTTCTAAAAAAATTTAAACAATGCACCGATTATTCTTTATAAAAAAACATTGAACACCCAATATTAAAAGAACATTTCCTCTTTATTTTATTTTCTTTCTTCACGTTTCCTTTGTCCATAGTCAAAATACATTATTTTGTACAAATATTTTATGTATAAGTTTTTCTTTTGTAATTTCTTTTCATGCTGTAACAATCAATCAATAGTACTATTTCATTTTCTCTTCTTATCCAGAGAAAGGAAGCGTAAAAAATTGAAACTATAAACCAAACTTCATATCATTTTCTCTCAAATATAATAATATATACTTACTTAGCTTCTTCAATTATTCCTTCCAAGTGGGTCTATATATTTCAAACACCATCCTATCCTAGTATCTCTTCTTATACAAGCCATCATTACAAAAATTTAGATGAACCAAATTCTTGTCATAAGGTAACAAAAACCAAAACAAGATCAGATATTAATATGGTGGTTCATAGAATAGAATTGTGCATATCTATGGTTAGAATGGCCATAGAATTCGTTATGGCAGTTGCAGAAACAGTTGTAATTGTTCAAGAGAGAAACTCTGAGCCTTTTTCACCAATCAACCGTGCAAATACTCCTCTCCCTTTTTATGGTTACCTCCGTTGAGTCGAGTTGAGTCGAATTCAATCTATCAACTCCTGTTTAATTTGTTAATTAGTCTTTTGTATTTTTCCATTTTCTGTCACTGAATTCTTCAAGTTGTAAATACAGAAGATCAGTATGATAATATTTTCTTTCAGTTTGTATCAAATTCTATTTGATGCAAAACTATGTAAAGGAAAATTGATGCCCATGTTTTTCGGGTTTGTTGAATTATCAATTTTAGTTTTTATTCAAGCTCTTGGGTAGTTCCAAGATGCAATCATATTAATGTTGATTATGGTGAATGAAATCTGTATTTTGTTAATGTGTTTTTTGTTCTTTCTGCTTCTTCATTTGTTCTGAATACTTTATACTTTATTTATCAATTCATCTCTTGTTTAAAAATTTCGTGATTAAATTATATTATTTTTCTTCAACTTTCATTGACCTTTGCAAAATAAATTTCTTCATTTATTTTTATTGACAATTGTTACCGATTAATTATTAATTATATTGTTAGAGATGATGCAGAAATGTTAATCTTAAATTTCCTTATTAAACTCTTTCAACGTCTCAACCATAATTTTAACCACCACGATATCTTCATTTTGTAAAACACAACAGCAGCGACCATAAACCCCTCTGTTTCTGTCTTTAAGTTTAAGGTTTGGTATGTACTTATGTCTCTGGTTTTTTATTCTTTGGTTATGTTTCCTGTAATTTTGTTTGGGAATAAAATTGGTTTCGTCAAAGCCAGAAGGAATCTTGTTTAATTATGATATTTTTGGTTTGAGGAATCTTGTTTAATTATGATATTTTTGGTTTAATTGACCAATAGAGTCGTGATTAAGCAAAGGTTGGTCATCTTTCATTGGTTGCTGAAAAATCAAGATACGTGCCATCCCAAGACTTTCTTTATTTATACTACTATTACGTCCCATACGTTCTAACAAACAAAAAAGTAAATTGATTGCTTCTTTATAAATTCCTCTAATTTTGAAGGTCTTGGTAACGTGTCTTTCAAACAATATTAAGAAATGAAAAATAGTTGTGTTAGGAAAAATATTTTTTAAAAGTTATAAGGTGATGGTTACACAATTTGCAAGACAACATTTTCATGTGTAGTTATTTTATCATGTGAATTTAACGAAACTAGGGAATTTAGTGAAATGGGGTGTTGGATTTAAGCAAGAAAAACCTTTTCAGGTGAGTTACCGATTGAACTTTTTACATTAGCAACTATCAAGTGTGGAGGAAACGCGTTCGTGTTGTGGTGTTCTTGAGGGTGCAATTAGGATCCTATTGTCACGGAATATAAAAAGGTGATTTTAACTTTCAGTAGTTTAGTACTCAATTTTTCAATAGTTTAGTGTTGTGATGTTCTCTTAAAATATGTTTTGACCCTCCTGCCGGTTAATTTTCAATAGTTAAGTAGTTTTTATACATTCTTTCCAAAAAATTGGTGAGACACGCGTTCGTAACATGCTGATTCAAAACTTAAATTGTTCTTAATTACTTTAGAATGGAGCATCATTCCCATCCTGAATTTTATCATGAAAAATATAATATTTAGTAGGACAATGATATCTCTTTTAGTTAGACAAAGACAACTTTAAGATTATTTTCTTCTTAAGGTTATACACTATGAGTTTCGTAACTATCCATTAATTAATTTTTAAAAATCATCAACATGAACAAACCCAAAAAATTTCTCTCTCTAAAAACATCTCTCTGACCTCTCTTTAGATCTCCACCGTCACCCTCCTCCAACCTATATCCGCCGCGATGTAGATTCAATCGTTGGTGGTGTGATGATTAGCTTGGGTCGTCCGCATCACTTGGCTGCTGGTTTATCTTAGTGGTTGTTTTCTCCATCGCTGGCGTTCATGGTGGTGTTAGTTTGCTGCGTTTTTGTGGTTTTTTGTGGTGGTTCTCGACGTATTTCATGGTGGGTTTTCATCTAGCAGGATGGTTTGTGGTAGTAGATCTAGATCTGGATTCAGATCTCGTAGTGGCAATTTACTTGTGGGGAGGTTCCTAGTTGTGGAGATTTTGCGTTTTCTACATAGTTGGTTGAAGGATTAGGGACGAGTGTTGCTTATGGGTGTGTCATGCCATTTTTTGAGTTTTGTTTGTGGCGCTGATGTTGAGGAGCTCGTAGGTTGTTTTTTGGTTGTGTTGGTTTGTGGTGTTTCGTGGTGGTTTCCACGGAGGTGCTGATACTGGGTCTTTTGTGGTGGTGCCCGTGGTGGTGATGCTCGTGGCTGGTGTTGGTTTTGGCGGTGATGCTCGAGGTGGCTGGTGCTGGTTTTGGGTGAGGATTAACAGTGGTTTTTGTGGTGGTTAATGGTAGTTTTTGTGGTGGTGCTGGTGCTTGTGGTGGCTAGTGGTGGTTATGCTTTTTGTGAGTTTTTCTTCTATGAGTTTGATGGTAGGGTTGATGGTTATTTTGGAGAGGTTTTTCAACGGTTTGACACAAGATTTGTTTTGTTTTTGCTATTGCGTAGGCGTTTAGACTTTAGTTTTTGGCGATGATTTTTTTGGTTTGGTGTTTAGTTTTTATTGGTTTCGAGGGTCCTCAGTGAAGGGTGTTTTTGGTTTGTTTTTAGAAGTTTGTATTTGATACATGTGTGTTTGTTTGGGCGTTACACATATATACGACACATTTTTCCTTTGTATGTTGCTTTTTAAGTTTCCTAGCCTATCATTCCTTGTGCTTACTAGGATTCTTTGTGTTTTAAATAAATTTCATTTTAACTTCTTATAAAAAATATTTTCTTCTTTTTTTGAAAGGAATATGATTCAATCTGTTAATAATCTAATACTACTACCAATAATAAAAAAGAATCCATTATTCTTTTTATATATTATAGTTAGATTGTTCAATTGCAATGAGATTTAACTAACTATTGAATAATATTATAAGAAAGTATATTCCTTAAAAGAATATAAGAAAGTATAAAATAGTGAATAAAATGGCATATAAATGAAAGGTAAAAAAGAAAGAAAAAAGACACTTAAAACTATATATCCTCTAGTTTTTTTGTAAGTGTAACTCAGCTGGTAGCTATCAGTGACATTATTTGATGCAGTCGGAGTTTGAACTTAATATTTCACACTTCTTCACATTTAAAATATAATTCAACTGATAACTACCAATGACATTAAGTTCAGTTGAGTACTGTATTTTGGAGGCAACGTTCATTCAAAATTTGATTTTAATTTTAGATTGAAAACCCGATTTCCAAGACCTCTTGCATTGCATTACCATAACAAAAAAAGAGATAAATAGTACCGACCAAACTTTAGGTGTATACTTTGTTAAGCTTAATCAATAGTTCATTTTTTTTTTCTTCTTCCTGTTTGCGTATAAGGTGTGTCATATCAGCCATAAGTGAGTGTCGGTGCTTTATGCTGTGATGTAGTATTATTGAGATCAAGAGAATAATTGCCCTTTTATTATCATTATCAATATCTAAAATGCCAACTAATAATAATTTAATGAATGGAGTGGGTCTAGTTTGTAAAGTGATGATTATGACGAAGCTACACTACCGTTCATATATATATAAATGCGAAAGCAACAAAAAGAAATAGACAAATCATATCAAGGTTTAAAGAATGGTGGGAACTAGAGCTAGCACTCACTATACTTCTACAAAAACAAGAATAACCAGACAAGATAGCATTATCATGGATAGGGTTTCTTTTTAGGATTTAATCTGTTCTATGCACTTACAATTGCATCTAGTGATATGTGTGACATTATGACTTATCACACTGATTAATGTATGCGTAAAAAGAAATTCTTATCAATGCTTTAGAACTGAACTTATGTGTAATTGTTGAATAATCCTTGAACATTTGCCTTGGTTGTCACCGTGAAATATTAATCAAAATATGTTTACTCTATTTATAAAATTATAATGAATTAACGTGACTTTGATTTATTATATATAGATAGATGAAGACAATATTTGTGCACCTGGACCCCGTGACCGTGAGATATGATATTCGTAGGCAAATATCACGATCATATGATTCATTCACGAGGATTATGGTCGAAGGTCCACTTGATCCATTATTGAAAATAGAGTGTCCATTCTAGATCTAGGACGTGATCTTAATAAGGAAGACAATGATATTATACATACAACTATACTAACTCAATAATAATATCTTCAGATCCAAAAGAAAAAAAAAACATAAATGGTGAGTATCTTTGGTGTGTTAAGGTCAGCACATTCCTCAACTTTGGTTCACCCAACGGTTTCACAATCCTCAAACAGAGCCAATGGATAGTCATTGTATACTACTGTTAATGTTAATTAAAATCAACGATTACGTTTTAAAGAGTATAAGATCTCAGCAAGTTTTTAAAAATTTATTTGAAATAATTGTATTAGATGTACATTATTGTACAACATAAACCTGTGACAATGTGGTTGTCAGATACTCCTTCCGTTTCAAAATACATGTCTAATTTTTGTAATGTGCACTATTCACTTGACTTACTTTGACGATACTTTTTAACTAATGTATAAATACAAATATTAACATGTAAGATGTTTGATTTGTCTCGACAAATATTTTTCAAATATTAAATTTTTATAATTTTTTACTTTAGATAATTAAAGATATTAACAGTCAAAATTGTGCATTGACATATCTGAAGTGGTTGACTTAGACATATATTTTAAAACGGAAGGAGTAAATTGCAATCCCAAGTGCAACTCCAAGTCATCACTTTGACTCATGTCACATTGTCTTTCCCATTTTGATTGAGCTGTATGCCAATAATAAATACATCAAAAGTATACAGAAAATATTATTGAAGTTATTTTAGTGGCAGCTGATGTAATGCTTTTCACTAATAGTAGTGCTGGTAATTAATAGTTCATGGATTTAGTCTCTATGCACCACCAACGGTGTAAAAGTTTTCACATATACATTCAACAAAATCACAATCACATTATGTAATCGTCAATAAATTGATTCAAGTGGATGCCGTAATAGATTTATGTCTTGTTAAATAAGCGATCATATTTTGGATCCCGACTTTTGTATATGCAAAAATAGTGGTGTAAACACCAAAAACGTATTTTTTTTTATAAAGAAGTTATACTAATCCATCTAAATTGGCAGAAAATAAAACCTAAATGACATTAAGAAAAAGCATACTTATAGGTCTCAAGGCAACGCCACTAACAAAAGAATCATGTTTTTTACTTCAATTCTAAAAAACTAATTCAATCCCATTTTAGATGAATGTATTTTATTTTCAAATTTTATTTTTAAAACAAAAATTTAGAAGTTGAAGCCGACTCTAATTATTTCTCTCTAAATTTTCTCTTTCAGTTTCTTCATTGAGAGGTGGTTTTGGGTCAATTTTTGACTTGAAATCACCACTTTTCATCCTTTTCTCCCTATTTCAATCTAAATAAGTGATTTTTCACATAAATTTAGGTTTTTTCTTCGTGATTTCGTCATCCGAGTGTAGTGGTGGTGTGTTGTTCGTCGTCTTGTGCGGCGTTGTTTGATTTTCCGTCTTGTTGCGGTGTTCATTTGATTTATATTGAAAGATCGATTATTCAATCAAAAATTTGAGTGTCAACGTTGCAGATCCGGAGGCATGGATATTTCAGTCACTTTAATTTTATCATATATTTTTGTAGGCATTATGTCGTTATATGCTATTAACTTGGATGTTGTGAGTTTGTTCACAAATTCTTTCTTTATGTTTTTAGTGGTGTTGAATAATGTACTCTATCAATTTGAATGAATGAATGTCGTTTTGCTTTTGTCAACAAATTTTTTTTTTAGAAACTTACAACCACTGAGTAGAACCTTAAGAAGATGGATGTTTGATTTGATTGATTGCATGTGTAAAAAAATATTTACACTATTAGTGCAGATAATTAATCTCATTTTTTGTTTGTCAAAAATAAATATTTTTTTATTAGAACATGAAATATATTAAGTAATAATTATAAATTAGCTTATAACTTATAGGTGTAAAACTAACTGATTGTTGATGGCTGAAGAAAAAAAAAACTAACCGATTAAAATTAAAGTAATTGCTAAAATTAGATTTTTAAGTGACCGATAAATATCAAATAACATAAAAATACACATATGTTTAATATATTACAAACCATATTTATAAACATTTTAACTAATATTTAACAAATTATGTCAAGTTAAACCAAATTTAAGTCTCCTCTTTATTTGTCATATTTTTTTTTTATATGGAGCTCGTTAGATTGCTAGTACCTATATTTAGAGGGAGATTGTTGTTTATGTACTTAGCAATTGTTTACAAATATCTAAAACACGTTAAAAAATAGTTGATTGTTGTTCAAACACTTTTTAAATCAGTTAAATAAATTTAAAAAATGATTTAACCATTTAATTGTCGTTTGGCGCCAAACAGTAATTTAATTTTGGTTTAGTTTTTTTAGGGAGCATAAAGAGCAATTGTCTAACTAGTGCTACGAGTTATAAAAAAATGAGGCCAGACTCCAGCCCAATTTGTTGAAGCAACTAGCCCAAGAGAAAATATGAACTAAAATAAGAAAAATATACGAGAATTTCTTTTCACACCCTTCTTGACTCTAGCACGCTCTTCACTTTTTTAATCTTACCTCGTTTCGAAACATTTTTATCCTATTAGTCACCATGATATGAACCATGAACGGGTGTTGGTGCATCTGGCACCTTAGCAATATGATGCTCCTCTGTCTCCTCCTCATATCAAGGGTTCTTCTACCTCCTCACGCAGAGGATCTACATGCTCAGGCTCAAGCTCTGCTGCCTAAGATGATCCAGATCCATCACACCTACCATTTCTAACTTGTTCATTCTTAACTACCCGTTCTCACTTTGCCGAGCTAGTCATGGTCGTCAAGTTGTCTCTAACACGATCGAGACGTGCCTCCATATCTGAAATCAATTCAAATCAATATATTCAACAAAATTATGAGACAAATCAACATTCAACACCCCTAACCCTATTTATGAACTTATGATATGAATTCCTTAATAATTTATTTCGAATAATATAATCTGAAACGAACCAACGCCAAAAAAAAAGACAAATTAAAGAACAAATACTTGATAAATGAGAATTAACCTTTTGCTTAGTGATTAAAAAGAGGTTGAAATGAAATATAATCGAGCAACTTCACTTCAAGAATGACACAATGTGTCAAGGTTCAAATTTTGAGTGGTTTGAGAGTAGTCTCGGTCTAAATTCATAAATGTTAAAATGAAAAAGAAAAAAAAAAGATTATGTCTTAATTATATATATGGGGATGTTTCGGCTATCATAATTCAAACGGAGACAAAACTAAAAGTTTGAAAGACGCGTGAGAAAGACGAAGGCCGAAAAAATATATTCTCAAAATATAGAGATATCCCATCTAGGCCTCCTACCCTACAAATTCACTTAAATAACAAACAAATAATCTATTTATTTTATTTGAAAAAATGCAACTAACGGAATCATACTTCTTTAATTTTGGATTTTCACCCTTTGCAAAATCCGAATTTTTTCTTACAAAAGAGAAAGAGAAAGTGCAAAATCCGGAATATGGGTGTTTTGAACATGTTATTTAAAAAAAAAAAACAGATTTTAAAAAAATGAAATATCCAAAACACAATCATGTTTTAGATTTTTCAAAAGACAGAAAATTCATTTTTCAATTGTTTTGTTAGTGTCGATCGATTGATGTTGCATCAATCAATAACCCTTAATTTCTAGAACCATTTTGATAATAAGTCTTGGGATAATCTATTTATTTATTTTTTTGGACAAAAACAATTCAGAGAGAGTATAATACAATAAAACAACGCAACAAGAGGAGAAATCAAACAATGCCGCATAAGACAACAAACAAAAACTATACACTTAGACGATGAAATCACAAAGAAAAAAATTAGATCTATGTGAAAATCACTTATTTCGATTAAAAAATTGACTCAAAACCATCCTAAATGAAAAAAATGGAAGAAAGAACCCAAAGAGAGCAAGCTAGAGCCGACTTGTTAAAGAGAGAAATGTCGGCCAAATATTTTTAATACGCTTTTTAACGCACGTTATTCTATTAGTTGAAATTCACATAATCCTACAAAAAAATTATGTAGCACTTACATGATATACGACTTATTTGAATTTCAATTAATAGATATTATATTACTACTAGCACTCATTTTATTATAATATAAAGTATAAACTCCTCAAGCTTACATTTTGTGGTGTCTACAATACATAAACTAACTTCTTTTTTTGGACTAATACACAAACTCTAACTTGGTTACTAGGAAAGCTTGAAATGATAAATTTGGAGGTTATCAACATTGGATTTAGTAAAATTACTTTGCATTCTGGCAATTCGAAATTTGCCCCAGTTGATTTTTGAATATTTGGGAGGGTTCTTATCGTTTGTCAACTCTTCTAAGGGCTCAACATCAGTGTAGAGTGCAGGTTTTAGAAAGAATGGAATGGAAAATCTATCCTTCTCAGAGTTCACCATTACCCTGTGCTCTACACTCTCATAAGCATCATTGCTCCAAACCTGCATTACTTTGTTTCTATATCAATCTTGTTTAAACCCACACACTCTAACATACAAATAATCATGTATGAAAAAAATGTTAATCCTAGTATATAACTAATTTAACAATTGAAATAAGATAGTGAGAAAAATCATGAAGGGTTTGGTACCTGAATCATGTCACCAACATTAATAATGAATGAATTGAAAATGGGCTTAACTTGAATCCACTCTCCATCTGATTTTCTCTTAACTTGTAAACCACCTACATCATCTTGAGCAAGCACGGTTAAGACACCAGTGTCCTTGTGACGTCCAAGACCAAGAGCTAGATGAGGATAGGGACAAGGTGGATAATGGTTGAGTCTTATATTGCTGGTGTTATGTATAAAGAAGTCACGAAACCTATTTGGTACTAAACCTAAACTCATTGCAATAAGTTCCATCAATTTATATGCTAGTTTCTCCACTTCTTCTGCATATTCTTGGCATGCTTCCCTGTTAGTATTAGATAAAGATTTTGCTTAGGAATTAGCATAAAGAAGTATTGAATTTTGCATAGTTTTTTAGATCAAACTTATGGGATTGAGTTAAGCCAAAAAAGCTAAGAGCACCATATAATACATTAGAAAAAATTAACAAGATTAGAAAACATGGCTAAAAATAAAATTGTGAGTATTGAGATACCTAAACTCAGGTGGATTCATAGGCCACCGATTTTCCCATTTAAACTGAAAATTTTGCTCAACAGAGGGTGGTATAAAAGTTGGTTGTTGCACATTAAAATCATAAATTTCCTTCCAGTCCCTAACATTTTTCGTATGCTCTGCTTCAAAATATCCAAGCAAGTTAACTTCATCTCTTCTCACCTTAATCTTCTCTTCCAAACTAAGTCCGAAAAATTTCCTTGCAGATTCTTCAATCCTCTCACGTTTATCCAAAGGTACTTTGTGATTAATAACTTGAAAGAAACCCCATTCTTTACATGCTTTACCTATTTCTTTGACTAAGCCTTCAATGGAAAGTGTGGTTGTGGAATCATCTTGGTAGTTTATGGGAGAGAGATCAATTAGAGGGATGCCTTCAGCAATGATTATGGAAGATTTTGGTCTGTGTTCTGGGGATTGAATGAAAGGTGAACTTGGTTCTATTTCTATATCTCCCATGATTGTCTGTGGTGGTGGTTTTTTGTGTTTGTTTGATCCAATGATGTCGGAGACAAAATGTTTACGTGAAAGTACAATTCAAGATTATGAATTTCCTTCAAAAAAGATTATGAATTATATCCAAAAAAATAAAATTCAAGACTGTGGATCATGATGTACTTGCACCAAAAAAAAGGGGAGATTGAGTTCATTGAATCAGGACAGGATTCAATTCAGGATTCTGTTTTTCTTGCATTACATTATATTTTAACACGTATGTTATTTCAGCAACAAAAAATTGACTACTTTTCCTTAATTTTTTTTTTACTACTTTATATTAAAAAATGGGTCTTCTTAACAAGTGCCCTTAGGGCTAAGGACACTTGTCAAAGAAACTAAAAATAGTAATTTTGTATTGGGAATTACAACTTTTTGACTTATAGAAATTTGAATTCAACACTTTTTATCACTTTCAACAAATTACTTCTATTTATATTCTCTTAACCAATGCCCCATGGACACTCTTTAACATTTGCTTTAAATTTTTTATGAGTAATGCTATTTCTAGCGAATTGGTTTGTCGTGAAATTTCCAGAACCTTACGTGTTGAATTTACAATACACATTAAAGTGGTTTTCGATTCCTGATTTGGTGGAAATTAAAGCATGGGTCAGGGTGATAAAAAACATATCAATGCATTCGTTATCTATTCGGGATGAAATCACTCGCGATACTAAGCATTTCCCAAAAATTATACTACCGATTTAGAAGTCCTAACTTAACTGGCAAATGTCGAGATTGTAAGGTCAGAAGTCGTGATCCAGGACCTCACAATTGTGTATGAGTTTAATTTCAGGGGATTACCACTTCATCTAAGACACTTTTATTAAATCAACTTTATTAACTATTAATGTATGTCCTACAATTCTAAAACTATAGTGAAATATTAATACATAGATGGTACAACTTGGACAAAAAATCAGCATTCACTTGGCGCCTTCTAAGAGATTTTAGAAATTAAATAACCCTCCTTTCTTGATTTTACAAGAAAGAAAACCTAACGCTTATTAGGAATTTAGGATCAACCAAATGTATCCAAAACCAACGATGCAATAGGTCAATTTCTAATCAAATGAATAATTGCTTAATTTGCCAAGCAAAAATTAAGTTGGATTCTCTTCTTCACTCTCCTCTACATTTCTCCTAACTCTTCTTAACCTCTTGATTATTTTTAAATTTTTTATTGAAGAGAAATTAAAATTAAGAGAGATAGAATTAGGAGAGACATGTAGAGAAAAATCAAAGAGAATTCAAATCCTATAAAAATAGGACTCATATTTGGCGTCCTATAAATTTGGTGTCATATAAATAAGACTCATGTTGCGGTGTAAAGTACACATTAAAGAAAGTAAAACTATATTTCATCTCTATTCATCTATATCTTGCTCTTCTTTTTTGATATATTGAATCTAATTATACATAAATATCAATCAAGGAATAAAATGTTGCAAATAAGATAAAGGAATGGGAAGGTTATAATGCTTTCATCTAATTATGCATAAATATCAATCTTGATTTGCTCACTTCAACGTGAACAGAGTGGAGTTGAAATTGTTCGTTCCTTCCAAATTTCAAGATAAAGTATCATACAAGTTAAAATTAAACAAATGAAGATGGGGAAGGCCAAATATTTTACTATAGTAATAAAGAAATACCACAATAATTGACAATAATCTAATCAAACAAAGTCTAGATAAACAATTTATTTTTTGAAATTGAGGCATGATAAACATTAAACTAAATTAAAATTTGATGTTATTTGGCAAAACATGCATGCATAATAAGCAAGTTCAGTTGTCGTCACTCGTAAGAAGCAGTGTCTTGGATTAATCTTCTGTAACATATTATACCATCTTTAAGCTATTTTTTTTTTAATGAATCTTTAAGCTATACTTTTTTTTTTTTGAAGGACCTCTTTAAGCTATCTTAAAGTGATGAATTTGGATATTCTCCACATTTTTCTTTTTTAATGTGTCACTCTTTTTATTGATTAGAAACTTGCCCCAATTGAAAGGTCTATATTTTGGAGGGTTTTCCTCATTTATACGTTCCTCCAAAGGCTTGACTTCAATGTAGTGTGCTGGGAAAACACCGAAGGCAATTGAAAACCTTTCTTTCTCAGAGTTGACTATGGCTCTATGTTCCACACTCTCATACTCATCATTGCTCCAAACCTTTACAATAAACAAAATAATTTCGATCATCAAATAAAGTTAAAGGTTAAATATGTTTTTAGTTCCGACAATATATTTTGTAGTCAGTCAACTTATGTGTATTCTAAGTGGCAAAAAAAATAAAATGAATTAGGGCAAAAATACCTGAGTGAGATCACCAACGTTGATGATGAAAGCATTTGGGGTGGGTTTCACAAGAACCCATTCTTGTGAAATTTTATGTTTCACTTCAAGACCTGCAACCTCATCTTGGCCAAGAATAGTTAAGGCACCAGCATCCTTGTGTCTTCCCATGCCAAGAGCTAGCTCAGGAGAAGGACATGGAGGATAGTGATTGATTCTAAACGTGCTAGTCGTATCCTTGAAGAATTCTTCAAACCTCATTGCTTCAAGTCCTAAGCTTAAAGCTATTAACTCCAGCAACCTAGAGGCCAAATTTTCCATCTCTTTAATATACTCTTCAATTATATTCCTGCTCATGTTGACATCAATTTTAAACTCAAACCATTAAATTGAGAGTCAGTCTACGGTTAAAGGAGTGTTTGCAATGCAGTTTCAATTGAGTTTGAGATGAAAAAAAAAAAAACAATCTGGTACCAAAATTAAATGCAATTTAATTTGGATTGATTTTTAGTTGATCGAAATTACAATTATAAAAAATCTATTATAATGCAACCGTAAACAAATTTAATACAAAATATAACAGATAATATACTAAAAATTAATATTATAAAATAGCAATGATTTTTTTTTGGGAGAGGATAAAATAAAAATGATTGATTAGGTCTAAAACATGAAATAGTAAAAATATAGATTAAATTAAAATAATAACTATTATTATAAAAACTAAATATTAACAAATAATATATTAATGCAATAACAGAAACTAGTAAAAAAAAGTATTAAAATTTATCTATGTAGTTTGATTTAGGTTTAGAAAAAAATTTGATCTTGGCGGTTTTCACAAAATGACATTCAATAGTACTGGTTTATGTGATTTTAATTTTTTGGATCACTTTGCAATTTTAAGTTGGATGGATTTGAATTTTAACATTTAAATATCCTAAATGATCCAATGAAACCTTCGCTTTTCAAATAGAATTGTTCACTATTTTTTAGTATCAATTTTATGCTATTGGTTTTTGAATTGTGTCTAAGGTGGGGGATGTTCACCGTCACTTTTTTAGACACAACCATATCACATCTTCAATTAGGCACGAGACATATGAAGTCCAATAACAAATTATTCAAAAGATCTGAAATCAATTGTCATTTATAAACAATATTTTTGACATATCAAATGTAATTTGATTTGATCCAATCCAGCTCAAGCCGAGACTTTCAGCAATCAATGAATAGTTGGTATAGATTGCAGATGAAGTAACTACCTGAATTGTGGAGGGTATTGAGGGGACGGATTAGACCATTGAACAACTTGATCATCATTTTCATCACAATTCAGAGGAACCAAAGTGGGATCTCTAGCGAAAAAATCAAACACTTCTATCCAGTTTCTTACATTCTTGGTGTGCTCTTTATCATAATAACCAATTGGAGTGATCTCATCTCTAGCAACCTTCTTCTTCTCCTCCAAACTTTGAGCAAAGAACAATCTAGCAGCTTCATTAAGTCTTTTCCTAATACTCAAAGGGACCCCATGGTTTGTGACTTGAAAGAAGCCCCATTCCTTGCATGCACTTCCAATCTTCTTCACTAAGCTATCAATAGCAGATTGATCTTTAACTTCATGGTGGAATATTGATGAGAGGTCAATTTCGGGAATTCCTTCGGCTTCGATGGTGGAGAGTTTTGGTCTGTGTTCTTGCTCTTGAACAAAAGCTGGGTCCAATTCTCCCATGGTTGCTTTGCTGCTAGAGTGTGTAAGTTGATGTATGTTGAAGGTGGTTTCTTGTGTTTCCCTTATTCAATTCAAAAATAGTCCTTACTATTATCGGTACTTACTATTCTTAGTCCTTCCTTTACTATTATATTGTGTAAACAGAAGAACAAGTGGCACATGGTAGGTATTATAAAGATTTGATTTGATTTTAATTTCTTATTGAAGAATGAGCTGGCGGCTTGACTCCATTTATTTATGACTTAAACCGATCCAAGCCCTAAAGTTTTTCATGTATTCAGTATCATATTAACCACTTGGTAACCAAGCAATTGAGCTTTAGAGCTACACCAAGGACAAATTGTGTAGGGATCACGTAAACTTCAATCCTTAAAATTGTGATAATTTGATGTTGGGGACCCTAAAGTAAACAACCATGAAATCATGAATAGTGATAAACTACAAAACAGACCGTGAAATAAAACATTATGGATGACATAAAGATATAAAACATATAAATATACACTCATCAATGAAGAGATTAATAGGCACGATGTCGTCAAATAGGGTGGCTCCTATTAATATTAATAAATGTGATGTAAAAACACGTGGTCAAATAAACATTAAGAGTATAAATGTAAATATATACTTTATCCGGTTACATTTATAAGTAAAAAATAATTTTTTTAGGTAAATTCAATAATTAATTTATCAAATCACATTTATAGGTCAGATACATTAATTATTCAATGTATCTAAAAAGTTATTTTTGTTTATAAATTAATAATGATGAGTCATGGATTCAAAGAAAATTTGGTTAGTGTATGAAACCGGTCAACAAATGGATATGGAGCCCGAACTTTGGATTATCAAGCCCTTTCCTTCCTCGGAGTAGGGTTAACACAAAAATAAAAACATAAACTGGTTGGAGATTCCGAATTTGCTCCATTTGTCTGCTCTTCCAACTTTCTCCTTCTCCTCCAAACTCTAAGCAAAGAACTATCTTGAAGCATCCTCAACTGTCTACCTAAGATAATAATTTTGTAAATATGTATATCATTGTGGAACGAGGAACTGTAATATATCATTGTTTTTGCATATAATTTGAAAGAATATCATATCTAGATTGCTAGATCATGTATTGTTTATTTTAGATATTTATATAATATTTACTCATTGGAGATTATTTTGAATTTGAACGTTGAGTTAGTTTTTTTTAACACTAATATAGTTGAGTTACTTAAATATCAAGAATCCTTAGTTTTTGTTGGAAAATAGGAATGGATCTGTTTGCTTGTTCCAGAAAAGTTTCTTTGACAGCCATTGAAATTTGGAAGATAGATAAATGAATCCAAATGCTTGCAAACGGTGTACATAGTTCATTGGTTTCTGACTCAGCACCCCAACAAAATGTCCTTCGATGAAAGCTCCAGGGTATGACTTTGGACGGCTAGTATTGCTAATCGTTAAATTATGCATACGTGTCAATTACGATTTGCATCACTTCAACATCATCAACAGAGTGGAGTGGAAATTGTTCGTTCCTTCCAAGACAAGATAACGCCTGTTTATTTTCACAAATTCTAGTTCAACCGACAAAAATCCCGAAATCGTTAAGTCGAAAGCCGTGATTGAGATTTGAACCAGACTCTTCATTCATGTGTGTGAGTTTCAATGTTTATTTGTCGTTTCGTCTATTAAAAACACCTTGGTTATAGAGAAAGCTAACTCTTTTATAGCAAAAAAGAAATACAGAATAATTGACATTAATTTAATCAAACACACTTAAGCCATAGTAAAATTAAAGGTAGGTGTAATTTCAATTTTTGAGATGAAAATGGCATATGTTATTCGGTGATATATTGATATACACTTGCATACATAAATATTCCACATACACACTAGTAATTTTTAGCAGAAAATTCAGTTGTATTATTCCTATATGTCCAGTTTATTTACATGCACAAGCAAACGGACACTTTTGTTATGCCATCTTGATTTAAGCTATCTTATAATGATAAATTTGAATGTTCTCCACAAGCAAAGGGATACCCTTTCTGCTGACAAGAAACTTGCCACGATTCATTAATTTGACAAAAAAAAGTAGCACCAATAGTTTAGATTGAAGTTGTGTATGATGTCCGACACATTATATTTAACACCTTGAAACATGGATACTTCTAAAATGGTGAAGTACCTGTACTAGACACATGTATGATATTCGTAATGAACATATTGAAGTGTATTCATTTTTACTTAGTTGATTAGTAGACAAAGAAAAAACATACA
>Ga0099826_10000661_pt1 | contig 17811 bp, 10 predicted proteins | sample Mtrugardesep15_FD_76830 | JGI IMG/M metagenome (GOLD analysis project Ga0099826, IMG submission 76830) | Root nodule microbial communities of legume samples collected from California, USA - M. trunc garden sep15 | ecosystem: Host-associated > Plants > Roots > Nodule | place: USA: California... | reverse complement strand
TTAGATTTATTAATAAACGATATATAAGATTTATATTATAAACTACATATAATGAATTTAAAAAGTAAAAATCCTAGAATGTAGTTAGCTCCAAAGATTTCCTTCAAAAAAGTTAGCTCCAAAAATTATCTTCACACAACGGGCCCGAACGAATTAAATGCATTTTGAAAGAGCAAGTTATGGTGTGAACGGCTAGAAATAGTGAGACTTTGCATGACAAATATTATCACCCAAAAAGTGGGGAACACCTCTTCAGAATCTATGTAGTATGTACCATATCATCTTCTTTATTCTGAAAAACAATGAGTGTTGTATATGAGCTTTTCTGAATTTACAAAGCAGATAGTAACTTGAGCTTTTCTGATAACCAATACGTGCAGTTCTCAAGCTGAAAGACATTATGGGTTTTATGCAAAATGGCCTAATAATGGGAAAAAGTCACTAATTATTTGCAAATGAAAAATACTAACAAATATCTTAAGCATTTGATAAAAAGTTTAAAGTAACAATATTATCTTAGAAATTCTGTATTCAATTTATTGAACGATTAAAAAACAATTATTTTTACATAAAATTTAAACAATTGTTACATTAACAAGTGTCCTATAATGGGATAAAAGTTACATTAACAATTTGTTGATATAAGTGGTAAGAAACTTAAGTCATTTAAACAAGTGGTGACGAGTTTCGGCCTATGAAAAAACGGTTGATTATTTGCTTCTTGTAAATGATAATGTTGTAGGTTATATCACTTCATAAACATGGTTACGTAACCATGTATAAAATAATCAACCGTTTCCTCATAAAACATCATCAGCCACTTCCACACAAAGCATCATCAACCTGACCTACCTCTGCAAAAATCCCATTTTAACCATAACAACTCGTAAATAATTCCTGTCAATTATGGCAGAAGCTTTGCTGGTATCAAACTTCAAAGCCACATCTACTAACTTCCCTTTTAGTTTGGGTTTCATATTGTATACTATTTCAATAACTACCATAACATTATCAAAAATAGATCGACTAAGTGCAAAAGTTGATTGTTTTTTTAGATGCACTTGTCGCATTTTATTTTCAAACGACAACAAGAATTTTTGCCATAGTTATATAAATTACATTACATAGTGTTATCTTGTCAAAAAAAATTACATAGTGTTATTGGACAGCGATTCTTCATCATAACTTGTGTCCCCTTTCGGGATCACTGCAATATTAGTGCTATTTAGAGATGAAGAAAAATCACATGTTTTAAAATAAGAGAAATGATATTGGTACAACTATTTTGTGATAAAGTTTGAGACAGATAACTTTTGAGACAACCTTATTATTCTATTTTTTTATTGATAAAAAACAACAGAGAGAAAGGAAGAAAAGAAAGAATAAAAACACAACATGAATATGAGAGATAAAGTTGGCTAAAATTTGTACTAAAATGGTTGTATAAATATTATTTCTCTTCAAACAAATCACAATAATGTTAGAAAATCTCATTACCACATAGTTACAAAATAATGCTAGAAAAATTTAGACTAAACCATTAGGACAAGAGGATTCACTAGGTTCCAATAAGAAAGATCTAATGTATATCATTTAGGAATTTGTTGATCTCTAACACAACCTCATAAAACCGGCTTATAAGGTGACAATTGTTCATACTTATAAACACATTGTCAAATCATCTTTTATTTGATGTGAGATTCTTTAACACACCCCGTCATGTCCACGATTGAACATGCGAAGTGTGAATATAAATGATGGATGACTCGATAACGGAAAATCTAATCGCAGATAATCCAACAAATCATGTAGAAGATTTTAACACTATTTAAAAAATTGTAATCGGGTCTAATACACATCTTAACTAATACTAACTTATAAGATGAGGATTATCCCGACTTATAAATCTATGAATTCTGCTCTTTACCCAAACTGTTTTGCTCATTCTCAAAGTAAATGACCAAAATGCCCCTGCGTGAGTTAACTCCCGCAACATGAGTTAACTCACGCTAGTGCAAATCTCATTTATTCTCAGCATGAGTTAACTCACGCTAGTGAAAATCTCAGTGTGAGTTAACTCACGCTAGTGTAAATCCCGTGTAAATCTCTACACTCACGCAAATTTAACACTAACGTAAGTTAGCATGTGTAAATGTATTTTGGTCATTTACTTTGAGAATGAACAAATCCATTTGAGTAAAGAGCAGAATTCTAATTCTATTGTTAGATTATCTCTTATATCATATATGACTCGCTAGTGTTAGTAAAACTAAAAGAAAATGACGAAATTTAAAACATGGTGGACATGATTTTGGGTATAAAAAAAAAATGTTAACAAGTGTTCTACAGGTATTGTTTAAACATCTAAAAGTGGCAACTTTTTCATTGGAAACTGTACGGTTACAACTTCAACAAGTGTTTGACTTATATTTTCAAGACATAATTTCTTTTTAATGGATTCCTTAAACAATGCCCTTAGAGCACTTGTTAACAAGACCCTAAAAAAATGGTACTTCGTTCGTTTCGCAATAGATGACCCATTTGAAAAATGTGTAATTTTGACCATATTTTTTTATTAATATATAAAGGTAAATAATACCATATAAGATGTCGTTATATTCCTCTCGATGAGTATTTTCAAAATATTAAATTTTTATAATTTTTTTTAATATATTATTTAAGATACTTAAACTCAAAATTATGTAATAACATGTGTAATAGAGTCAACTGTGTCATGTATTATCGGAGGGATGAAGTAATTTGGAGGGATACACATGGGGGCCATCATAAGTATGACCAATTGGATATACTGACGTGGGTAATTGTCGTGTCTTGTTAAAAAGAAGTGAGTGACACCTACGAGTACGGCCTACATAGCTAATCACCTTAACCTTGTCAAATCCTTCTTACTGTTTCCTTTTGGCCCTCTTTCCTTTACACATTTTGACACATACCAAAACACTTCACATGTACACGCTCAAAATTTATTAAACAATCTTTCTCTTTCTCTCTCTCTCTAGATTTCCTCTCCCTTGTGTGAGAGAGTGTGTGTTTCCTCCTCTCTTTCCTTTTCCCCAGGTTTTCTTGGAAAAGAAAAGCAAACAACAAGGTCTGGTCTTTTCCAGGTGCTGTAGCCAACCCAGCTTTCCACTCTTTCCTTTCTCCCTTCTTCTGTTTGTTTCTTCTCCAGCTAGCTGAGGTTCAAATAAATAAAACGTTTTTACTATAACTTCAGTTGTTTATAAATTTATAATATTATATGAATATGGATTATATTCTCCACTAGGTGAAATAAAACCTACATGGGTCTTGATGCTGTATACAAGTATTATATTAGATTTCTCTTTGTTCATTTTCCGAATTTTATATGGTCTAGTTTCAATTAGATCTTATATTATTGTTTAAATTATTGGTTCAAGATAACTTCTAGCTGTGCAGCATATATATTTTATCCTAATCTTCTTTTGTTTGACTGCTTACAAGTAGTACTATAGTGTATATATGTATAATTGAATATTATTGATTAAAAAACATTAGTATATATTGTACATGTATTCTAATTTTGGAGTACTTTTGCACATCTAGTGCTAGTTTACTCTATCAATGAAAATATATATGCTTATAAAAAAAAGCTTTAGAAGAATTTTCAGTTAACATTGAGTTAAAAAAAGAAGAATATTTTTGAGTGGAAATGAATAAATAAGCTTGAGTGAGGTGAGATATATGTATATTGAAGATAATTACCACAAGTTGAATGTCCCTTTTGTATGTTTTCCAGTGGGTCATATTGATGGCAACATTAACGTTTATTCTTACACTGCTGCTGGATTGCATCTAGGAGGACTTGTGTGTGGAGCTAATAATAATAACTACCTTCACATGGAACACAATAATCAATCGGATCTAATAAGGTTGGATATGACGGATCGAATTATCAAGAACCAGATCGCAACTCACCCTCTTTATCCAAATCTACTATCTGCTTTTCTAGAATGCCAAAAGGTTATTTATTATTCTACCTCCTTCAATTCATCATAGGATATATTTTTTACTCAATAATATGGTTCGTATAATTATTATAAATAAATATTAATTAATTCTTATCATGCTTTATATTTTATTCTTTTATAATATGATTGGTTTTATTTATATATTAAAATTAAAAATATAATTTTGTATACATATGAATACTATATATTGTGTTTGAAGGTTGGGGCACCAACAGAACTTGCGTCTCTTCTTGAAGAAATAGGGCGTGAAAGTCACCAAAATAATGCTTTCCGTGAGATTGGAGATGATCCTGACCTTGACCACTTCATGGTATATATATATTTTTTGCTTAAATTACATTAAATGGAATGGATAGACTTAAGATTTGAATATGTAGTATTTAATGTTGTTACTGTTGCTAACATTTTATTTAATACACTTGCTGATTAGGAATCATACTGTGAAGTTCTTCATAGATACAAAGAGGAGTTATCCAAGCCCTTCAATGAAGCAACGTTATTTTTGTGTAAAATTGAATCACAACTAAACGAACTTTGCAAGGGGACACAAACAATGTCATCTGATTACAACCGTTCAGGTAAAGAGAACTTAATTGGATTTCATAGTGCCTTTAAATATCTGGATATTTTTCTTTATCTAGTAAACATTATTTTTAGAATAAATCTGGTAAACATTTTGTTTTTAGCTGAAAAAGTCCTGAACACGAATGGCCCTCTTCTTTTTTGTAACACGAATGGCCCTCTAATTATGTACGTTAATAATGGAGATGAATTTATTTTATAATAGTAGTCCTTTAACTGCTAGTAGCAGTATAGTACTATATATAAGTAGCAAATCTTTACATTGAGGCCCGCGTCACGACCATCTGTCCTCTTAAGTTAATACTACTAGTAATGAGATACCCTTCTTGTTAGGTCATAAACATAGATATAAATCATTTAGACGCGCACACACATACAAGAGAAAAATATGAAAGAGAAAGGAATGAAATAATATATATTTTGAAATTGTTAAATGATAGATATTTTAATGAATGTGTGCCTCAATGATTTTGATTTGGTGTTGTGTCATATAAATATTTCTCACAAGCACTAGTTTAGGTGGTTTTTTTGCATAAAAGTTCAAAGCTCTCTAAATGTTATTTGACTTTCTGTTAGTTGGATTATTTAGAAGGAACGTAACATTGGTATTATTTAGAGGAAGGAGGATAACTCACGCTTCAGTCGTATTGGTGGTTTAAGTCGAAATATGTTTTATTCGACTTTTACTATCAATTATGGAGACTAAATCCCATTTTCTCTATAATTGGAGTTACTTAGGTGTTTTGTTCGTTCTTCCTTTCTTTCACATACTATGTAGCACTTTGTTTCTTTGTCAAGCTTTTTTCGGTACACCTTGTGCTAACTTGCGTTGAGATAACTTGATTTGGTTTTTTAATGTATTGATTCCTTTTTGCCTTTTAAAAAAAAACATGTATATGTAATAGTTTTTTTTATCAGTTATAGTTGTGCTATTTTTTGTTGTCCGGCAATAATATGAAGTTTAATTCTTATATAAAATGAATTTTGGTATTTTTATTTTTGAAGAAAAAATGAATTTTGGTTGTACCCATAGCAAAAACATATTTAAGTTTATTTTAAAATAAATTTATGTAAAATATGACATGAAATTAAACCAAAATCTATGAGTACCATTGTATCTTTGCATTAACCTAATATGGATGATCAACTAATTCAATACTGTGTTTTTCAATAAAGATTATTGGAAATGAATATGTACAATTTCATAATGCGATTCATCGTTATTCATATGTCTCAGTGTGTCTCATAGTCCACTCAGCCACACAATAGGCAACGGGGTGGGTTAGGGGTTGTTTTGGCCTCCATCACCCCCCACCCAAATTTTCACAAAAATTCCACATTTGTCCCCAAATTTTGCCGGATTTGAAAATAAGCATGCATTCCCCGCCCCCAATCGGGTTGAGTTTCCTTGCACTGCTTCTATCAAGAAAATTTTGAGACTCACATTCAATTTCTTTGGTAAATTAAAGTTTAGGTGAGTTGGGTTTCCGGCTCACCAAATTCAAGACATACTTATACTCAAAGAATATTTAGAAAAGTATGTACATATCACCCATCAAAGAGGTCGTCGCATTGATAGCATGAGTCCTACCCACAATCTTATAGGAACTCCTTATCAATTAAGTCAACCTTCATTAAAGAGCCCTACATTAAATAAACATTTGGTTTGATTAATGATTACTCCCTCCGTTCATTTTTAAGTGTCATTTTGGGAGAAATTTTTTGTTTCTATTTAACTGTCATTTTCAAAATTCAATGCAACAATAAATGTTGTTTTACCAACATTACCCTTAGTCATTTATTACGGAGAGAGAAATGTATGAAATAAGATATTAAATAATTAAGGCTATTATAGTAAAAGTATAAATTATTGTATAAGAAAAAGTAACATTTATTGAGTGTCTTAGTTTGTGTAAAATATCAAAAAGTGACAATTACAAAGGAACGAGGTAGTAATAAAGTCTACGAAGATGATACACTTCACCTTACACATTTATGTAAGAATGAGCTAATTCCAAATATAAAAAACTTAACTGAGCCACATCATAGTTGAGTTTCCCTTCAATGAGGCGAATTCGGCCGGATTCGGGTAGGTGGGAGTTAAATTGACATGTCAACACACTAAACGTGTAGTTATTAAAATTTATTTGAGGTTTGATAGGGTTGACCAAGACACTTTATAAGATGTATTGTCTATAAAATGCTTTATGTAACTATTTTTTTTCTAATGATAATAAAAAGTAAAATATTGTATGCAATAGTCAAGCCAATCCAATCTCAAATACATGGGAATTGATTTTAAAATCAAATTGATTGGATGATCAAATCACAAAACTAAAGGGATCAAGTCAGATAATTTTTGCTCTCAAAATCAATCTAACCCATTCCATATGTACTCCCAGGGAGTATATTATTTTTGTATCGATTTTTTTAACTTTCAATTAATTATATATATAGTTTACCAAGTTTTAGTTGTAGATTATAAGCCACTAGAATTGGTCCAATGGTGAGGAGTTTGAGTAGTATGTATGAGATCCTGGGTTCAAACCGTCTCCATTGTACACAAAAAAAAAAAAATTGTATATCATCGCAGTGGCCCTAGTGTTGTGTGTATCTACCACTCTCTTTTGAGTCACCGTGTAATTGTGTAGATTTTGTCCATAAGTCCTAGTTCAATTGAAAAAAATACCTCTCTTATATGTGTGAGTTTTCCAATGGCTATTGTCATTTCTTCTGAAAAAAAAATAATAGTGTAGATTCTCTACTAATTTGTTTTTGTTTCAAAGAACCTAGTGGTGAATTACTTTTTTCTTCCTTTCCATGTCAAGGCTCCATTATATCCTTTCAATTTCAATATTGAATTTGTATAAAACAGTGGTTTCTGGAGTCCCTACTCAAGTAATGAAATGGGAATGTTTTGGCTATTATATAGTTGCATGCATGGTGAGAATGTTTTGGCATATACTTGCAATTCCAAGGTAAATTTGATGTGTTGTTTCTTTATTGAGTAGTACTAGTCGTACATTCTATGAAAGAGACTGTCTCAAACATTTTATTTCACGTACGTGAAAGCGAAAGTTAATTGTTGGATATTCTCACTAATAATAAAATGTTGGAGGGGGGACCATTTTAATATTTTGACATGAAAAATTGAAGCTATAGAAAGTATAGGGCTGACTCATTCGGCATATAATAATTGGTGTATTATTTCATACATATACTCTCAGTTGATGATTATTGCACTACACCATGTTTCCATGCATGCCCCTGTCCTTTTATTTTTTTCATTTTATTCTTTTACTCTGTACACACATTCAACAAAAATTGATAAAGTTTATAATACTAATTAAGTTGATATGGATGGAGTTTGCATTTCTTGATTAGACTGAAATTATTTAAATTATTTATGTTGTGTGTTAAAGAGTTCCGCATTGGATAAAAGATAGCATCGGCATGTGTTTATAAGTGGGGACAATCGTTCCTTTGCACGCTGGTTTTGTGGCTATGTTAGGCTTAACCACGATTTCTAAGATTGCGGAATGCTTAGTTTTTATTTTTTATTTTAATGTTGTGCATTTCTTGATTTCATTTTGTCCTTTTTTTGGTCAGATCATGAGGCAGCAGGGACATCAGAGGATGAAATGAGTTGTGGAAAGGTTGAGGCAGTAGAAGGTGGTCATGATGAACTTTGTGCCACATCATGTGCAGGTGATAAAGAGCTTAAAGAAATGCTCCTTCGTAAGTATGGGGGTTACCTTAGCAACTTAAGACAGGAATTTCTCAAGAAAAGGAAAAAGGGTAAACTACCAAAGGATGCAAGAAAAGCATTGATGGATTGGTGGAACGTCCACTATAGGTGGCCTTATCCCACGGTAATTCAAATTCAAATTAATATCACAAAAAGCATACTAGCATATGTTTTTTTGATATAAGAAAGCATACTGGTATATAATATATCATATGTTTTATTGTGCAATTATTGATGACTAAAGGAATACATATATTTTGTCTAACGAATGATTCGAGGGAATTCGAGTTCAAATCCTGACTGAAATAATTTATGGTCAAACCTTTTTTACCTCTCAATTGAACTCTGGATTACCGGAGTCTCCTTCATTTGGAAACATAAGGGTTAAGACAAAAAAAGTTGTTTGATTTATAAATATCAAAATTATGTTCTTTTTTTTCTTTCTGAAGAAGCTAAATTAGCATACCCAAATTGGCATTAGAGAGATCAAAATCATGTTCTTAACTTGATTATATATTTGATAAAAGCTTCCTAGTCCATTTTGTTGGTGTTACAGTGTGTTTGTACTAGAAAACTTTTGGCATGGTGAGGTCTAGATTATGTGTCGAACAAGCTTAATTTGCATTTGGAAAAGGTTGACTTGAACTCCAAGTCACATGATAACAAATTCAATTCCACTGTGCCAATCTTCTTTTCAGGAGGAGGAGAAACTGCAGCTATCAGATATGACTGGACTTGATATAAAGCAGATAAATAATTGGTTCATCAATCAGAGGAAAAGACACTGGAAACCATCTGAAGATATGAGATTTTCCATTCTGGAGGGTGTAAGTAGCACCGGCATAGCAGGACCACTGTAAATTAATTTTGCAGGTGGAGTAGAATCGTCGAGTCCTGTTTTAATCTCCGAAAGAAGTTTACCCTTTTTCTTGAATGTCATGGAAATGATATTAGCTAGGCTTCGGCCATCTCAAAAGTCCAATCCAGAACAATACACCTATGTCACTAAGTAGGTCTGTTCAGCTTGTACGCACACTTGTGTTCAAAATATTATTAGACATCTATTGCATTTCAGAATCTCGTTATTTTATGACAGTTTGTATAGATATGTGCAATAGATGTTAATTTGAAGATAAACCTGCATATGTAATGCATTCGTTGAAAATAACTATTCATGATTATTGAAGCGTGTATCACACCCTCCTCACCATCTAAAGAGTATTCTTTTAGCAACTGAAAATAATATTGCTTGTATCACTTTTTATTTTTTTTAAATTGTAAAGCACCAAAAAGTATACCTTCACGTAAAGGTGTTTGAAAATTGATATTCTTCTTTTGGTTTTGCTAATTCCCATTTTGGTTTTGTGTCTACGTGAATGAACTCATGTTAAAAAATATCAAACGTTGGTTAATAAACACGTTGGACATTTTTAAGGGAAAGAGTAATTTTAAAAGGGAGAAGAGCAATTCTCAAAGTGTTTTTACAAGTCTGAAGACTAGGGCCCAAGCCCAGCTTAGGATAAGCTTAATAGAACTTTACATAAAGTATTTAATTTTCTGAATTGAAAAAAAAAAAACTAATTACTAATTTTAAGGCTTTTCATGACTTTTCATACACAACCTATTTTAGCTTCATCTAATTTTAACGCTATCTTTTCGTATTTTATTTATTAGGTAAAAAGTCATTATTAGGTAAAATGTGAGCATTATTTATTAGGTACAATGAGAGCAAATTGATAAAATAAAAGAAAAATTACTAATAGGGTGGGCCTAGTAGAAAAGGCAAGTTTTCAACAAAGAAAAAAAATCAATATTTGAATTTCGACCAAGAGAGTTATTTACATTCGGTATTAATTAATGTTTTAAATAAAATTACCTCTAGTAGAAGAAACCTAGTAAAACAAAACAAAAAAATTCTAAAAAAAAAGAGAAATAAAAATTTTTCCAAGTTAAACAAGGAAGACACACGTCCCTAAAATCATCAACATAGGAATTTGAGCCGTGTGAAAATGAGGATGATTAAACAACGTTATTTCCAAGTTATACTCATATCCCATTTTAGCAGGAAATTCGTACATATACAAGGCAAGGGATGGAACTAGAAAAAATTGTTGACAAGAGTGCAATTGTGCCGTATGGAAATGCTCCCTAGTCCCTCATCAATCATCATAAACCATCCACAAAAGAGCTTTTCATGAGAAATTACACCATCACAATTAGCCATTTTTCCTTTAAGGACATAGGAGTTGTGATTTGAATTTGAGGCTTTTTTTTCTTCTGGAGTTGTATTTTAATCAACCTAGTTAATTGCTATTTTTTTTAACTAAAACCAAGTTTATGATTATTACTTCAAAAAGTTGCAGACATTAACTTAATATTTATGATAGAATAGCATGTTATAAAGGTTAGAGCCAGTGAAAAATTATAAATTAAACCAAATTAGCAACTATGTGCACGTTCTAGTAAGAAAGTGGGACACATATAGTTTTTTCACTTGTGTTTGATTAATTTAGGGGGGCGGAATGTGTTATATATGTATATGGGTCAAGTATTACATGATACTTGGGTGACGACTGCCCGAAATCATGTATATGGAATGCTAGCAACATATATTTTAATACATTCTTTTTTATTGGTTAAAATTTACATGAGTCTTACTAAAACATGTAGGTTTCATATAAATTTGGTGGGTCTCATGTGAATTTTAATCGATCAAAGAGTCTGTGATGAAAAGTGTGTGATAAAATATGTGTTACCAGCATTTCTGATGATTCTAATCTTAATTGAAGAATATATAAGTCATCCAAATTAGAGAGGAGGAATGACATTTCTTCTAATTGATTTGTTCGTAGAGAAAGAAGTGAAAAGAACTTCAAATGGCCACCGGCCTTGCAACTTTTATTTTTTTTGTTTCTCTCCAATTTAAAGAAGAAATGGCAAAGACAAAAATCTCAGCAAGAGACGAGTAGTGAGTTTTGTTTGCATGTAATATCAACAAACTAGTATGAAGATTGCTCTTCCCCTGCTCAATTTCATGAAAAAAACCTACCAGGAAGATGGATTCCGGTAGGTCTTGACTCTTGAGCGTAAAAAAACATATTTGTAGGCTTTTATTTGGTGGTAGCATTGGGAGTATGAGCAGCGACCAACTAGTATTGAGTGTCATCACCATCGTCATATTGTTTTATCAACAAGTAGTGTTTGATATTGTGTACGTTATTTTTAAGAAGATATGACAATTTCTTAAAGTTAAATTTTACCGTTACCGTTTCAGTCTTCAAGTGCGACATAATTTTTTTTTCCCTATATGCTATTCATAAGGCAATTGAACATGTGATATTCGAGTTGGATTCAAAGAATGAGCAGGTAGTATAAAAAGTATGTAGGAGGACCAAGTTGAATATGCAGTTTTTTTTTTTTGAGAAATTTTTGAATATACAGATTTTATTTCTGTTTGTAGGAATCAAATATTTTCACTTTTCTCCAATTTTTCGGAAGTGTATGTTAAGGAGAAGTATATGAAGTTGCTCACACCTTGATATAAGGGGTAATTTATTTTTGCTTTTATTCATCTCTTCTTTTATATATTACATGAATCATTTACCTGTTTCTCATGATGTACATACCCAATTGATAAACACATACAAGGGCAGTAAGGCAGCTGAAAGATCTGGCCTTGTTTAAGTACACGGTCCATTTTATTTGTAAAATAAAAATAATATTTGTTGGAAAAAAAATGTTTTAGAGATGTACAAAGCAAGGTATTTATAAAGTCAGACATAAGTTTTGAGAAGATGAAGATGAAATTGTATATTTGATATTGAATTTCTATTTTGTATTATCAAGTCGAATAAAAAAAGTTGAGACGATATAAAATAGTATGAGCATTTTTTAGAGATGCCACATCATCAAAATACTTACAAAAGAGGAAGTAAAATTAATATTAGTTTGTTACCTCTTTCCAAAAATAATAATAATTAGTTAGCTACATTTAGAACCAACTTCTTCAAAGGCTTCACAACTTATTTTAGCAACATGCATGATGATAGAAACCAACCACTATTATAAGATCATTCCCCTGAGACAATTCTTAGGCTAGACTAAAACGAAATTTCTAATGCATATTAGTTTAGGTGATATTGATTTCTATTATAGAGAAAAATTATAGTAAGAATATAAGAGCAATCAAACAATTACATTTTTTTTTTAACAAAAACAATTACAATTTATATGAAATACAATTATCTATGCAAATTGCTTAACCATTGAGTCACATACATGTTATCATAGAGATCAACTACACATCACCTACCAAGACAAACAACAACTTGGAATGATTCGATATATATAAGCAACAATAACTTTATATTCATTCAAGGTATACAATAGTAATTTAATTTAACACATAGAAGATGAATGATACATGTAACCGATGTGTTTATGAATAAGAATAAATATAGAATGTTGTTTTTTATTTGTCGGAGGAGTATGTATATAACATTTTTTTATAACAAAGACAATACTTTGCTGATCTGTTTAATAGGTTGAAACATCAATTTTATTTTTCGGTAGTGTTCGGAATTCGAACCATAAACATGGAATATATTATGCAATACTTTCCTACCAAATGAGCTAAGCTCACGGAACGAAACATCATATTATTAAATAATGCAACAATAAATAACATAGTTATTACCCAAATAAAAATTCGGCCAAATAACATTTTTGGTCATTTTAGTTTGACAGAATTTCCAAGTTAGTCTTTTAAGTTTCGAAAGTTTCAATTAAGTCTTTATAGTCTGAGAGAATTCTCAAGTTAGTCCTTTCATTTTTAAAAGTTTCAAATAGGTCCTTTTAGTTTAACAAAATTCTCAAATTAGTCATTTAAATGACTAACTTGGGACCCAAATAGGTCATTTTAGTTTGAAACTTAAAGGACTAACTTGGAAATTTGTCAAACTAAAAGGACCTATTTCAAACTTTTGAAACTTAATGGACTAACTTGGGAATTATGTCAAACTAAAAGGACCAAATTAAAACTTTTAAAACTTAAAAGACTAACTTAAGAATTCTGTAAAACTAAAAGGACCAAAAGTGGTATTTAACCTTATATTCTCAATCTTTATTCTTATAGTCAACAGCACTATAAGGAGTGAATGCCTCTTCAATCAAGTTCTTCTTCCTCCAAGTATTCCAACCCAAATCTTCACGAATTTCATCATTATGGGTGATACCAGAAACTGTGATGCAGTTCTTATGATAAAGCCTTGTAGACTTTTTCATTGTTTCCATGTCCTTCATTGTTTGTAAAGGCATCTTCTCAACACTTGGGAGCTTGAATTTGTTATCAATTAGTCCAGCTAGCCACATGGAATGTATCTATGATGTGCCAAGGTTTCCAGCACTCTCAACATAACCCACAAAGGCCATATTTGGAATCGATGGATGAACAAATTCCCCTGTCACAAATACACCATAACTTAAGTATTCTTACCCAACTAGCTTAGAAAGGACATGGATTGTCTGCAATCACTGATCGTAGACAATCAGGCAGTCAAGGAGATCGTAACGGTTAATCTTAAGTCGATTTGTCAAACCTCAATTAGTAATTTAATTTAATTTAACTGTTATTTTTTTGCATGGAAATACAGTTAAGCAACTGCTCGAAAAGAATTAATTATGGAACATAATGTGTACGCAAATGTTGTTTTATTAGATAGACACCTAAAAAAACATGTTTTTCGAAGCATATAACTTAGGTAATGGTTTTTAGATTGTTATTAGTAATGTTTTTTGAAGCATATAACATACTGAAACATATATCAGTAGTGTTTTTGAATTGTACAATTTAAATCTCACTGTATTTTGCTAATTATACTTTGGCGCCACTCTTTCGATTTGCAACTTATGACCACCCTATTGCTCAAGTGCTTGCATAACATGTTGTCACCCTACAACTTTTTTGTCATACTTTTTGTAACATGTTGTTTTCCATTAATTTGATAGGTCCTTTGATGACTCATCCTGTTATTGAGATGGACAAGACTCTCACCAAGCTTCAATTGAAGTATAAAACATACATAGTTGAGTACGACACAGAAGATGTAATTTGTCGTTTTCCTTCCTAACTTCTTGCAATTTTTTTATTTTTTAGGAAAATTATCATGTTAAGGTGTTGTCGTAACATGTCATTTTAGGGTGCTGTCTTCCTAACTTCTTCCTAACATGTTATTTTTTAGGACACATAACATGTTAAGTTATCGTTTTCCTTCTTAAGTTGTCGTTTCTGTTTTATTTTAGGGTGTTGTCAAGTTGCCAAACATGTTTGCAGCTGACAATTAACAAAAGTCAAGGGCAATCGCTTAAACATGTTGGTGTATATCTACCAACACCTGTATTTTCTCACGGACGGTTGTATGTTGTTGTTTCAAGAGTTACATCCAGAGAAGGACTAAATATATTGATCACTAATGAAGATAGTGAAGATACCAATGTGACGTCTAACGTCGTATATGAGGAAATATTTCGTAATGTGTGATGAAACTACATGCCAATATACTAAAATTTTCATATTTCTTTTACCGAATTATTTATAGGATTACCAAATTTTCTTTTATAATATTTTTAGATTTTATACATTTTATGAAGTGTTTTATTTTGTCTATTATGGATTATCATCTGTTCTTTTTTTCACCGTGACCAATTATATATTACATTTTATTATTCGTATGTCAATTCCTTAACGATAAACCTAAGTTTTAAGAAAAAGAAGTTAAATCAGTTTTACCTTTAAAGAATTTTAACTTGTTGCAACCAAACGTATACTAGTACTAGTTGTATATTGTAATTTGGGTTTAGGGTTTTACCTTCCTGAACTGAACCCTACCACCATGCAACGCTTCTCTCCGCAACGTCTTCGTTACGTATCCCGCTCCTCTACCCCCACCACTGCGGCGGTATCCCTCCTCACCGGCGGCACTTTTCACCTCCGTCACTTCTCAGCGGGGAATGTAGCGCGCGTTACAGCGACGACAATTGACAAGGAGCCATGGTGGAAGGAGTCCATGGAAAAGGTTCGCAACATTGGAATCTCGGCGCACATTGATTCCGGGAAGACGACGTTGACGGAGAGGATACTGTTCTACACTGGTAAGATCCACAAGATACGTGAGGTTCGCGGGAACGATGGCATTGGTGCGAAGATGGATTTCAAGCCTTTGGAGATAACTAAGGGAATCACCATTGAATCTGCTGCTACTTATTGCAATTGGAAAGACTATGAGATCAACATAATTGACACACCTGGTCACGTTGATTTCACCATTGAAGTCGAGAGGGCTTTGCGGGTTCTTGATGGTGCTGTTCTTGTTGGCGGTGTGCATTACTGTTGATCGCCAAATGAGAAGATATCAGGTATTAGATGCAATAAATAAAATTCACCATTTGAGTCATATTAGGAATGACAAAATAGTCCGTACTTGGTGGTATTCGCTCGATTCCACTCCGACTTTGACGGGGAAATCCAATTTGATTTGATTGGATTTGGGCTTGAATTTGAGTTTTTCCCGATTTCAAAAGACATAGATGTAGCAGGTAGTGAAGACACCGATACCCTCCCTTAACCCGTTAAACTAGTTATAATAGTTAGTTACAATAATCAGTTAAGTTAAACTAGTTGGAGATATGGTGGCAATGGTATTTGTCTTTGTTGTCCCCCTTCTGTGTTGTCTCTGGCCTTGGGTGGGACTGTTTTTAGGCAAGGAATTTTGGCTGTGTTGTTTAGGGAGATTATCATTATGTGGGAGTGTTTGTTTTGTCTCATGGCCTAGCTGGTTTGGTGTTGTGGTTAGCATTGAGGGCTGGGAGTTTCCCTTTCTGCTGTTGCTTTATTCCACTTTGTGTCACATAGTTTCTTTGGGGTTATGAGTTATGTATTTATTGCTTGTACTTCTCACAAACTCTTGCTCATCATCTGCTAGAGGTTGATTATAAATAAAATTTAGCTGTTAAAAAAAATAATAATGTAACTAACTATTACATTTAATATCAGGTTCCAAGAATTGCATTTATCAACAAGCTTGATCGACCGGGAGCAGATCCGTGGAAAGTTATAAATCAGGCTAGGTCTAAGCTGAGGCATCATTGTGCTGCAATGCAAGTTCCAATAGGTTTGGAAGATTGTTTTGAGGGAGTTGTTGATCTTGTTAACTTAAAAGCTTATAAATTTTTAAACAAGTATGGTGAAAATGTTGTTGTTGAAGAAGTGCCTGCAGCTATGGAAGCGTTGGTGGCAGAAAAAAGACGTGAACTCATAGAAACTGTGTCGGAGGTTGATGATATGCTTGCTGAAGCGTTTCTTAGTGATGATGAGAACATTTCAGATGCTGATCTTGAGGGAGCAATTCGTAGGGCTACCATAGCGCGGAAAATTATACCGGTATTCATGGGTAGTGCTGTCAAAAACACGGGGGTACAACCACTTTTGGATGGCGTAGTTAGTTTTTTGCCATGTCTGATTGAAGGTAGTAATTATGCTCTTGAACAATCTAAGAACGAGGAGAAGGTTGAGCTGACCGGAAGCAAGCTGCTGTAAGTTTTCGATAAGATCTTTAATTTGAATAATGTCCGAAAAAATCCTGATGGGCCCCTTGTAGCATTGGCTTTCAAGTTAGAAGAAAGGGACTTTGGCCAGTTAACATATCTAAGAATTTATGAGGGCGTCATTCGGAAGGGTAATTTTATTGTTAATGTTAATACTGGCAAAAAGATCAAGGTTTCTCGCTTGGTTAGGATGCATTCTGATGAGATGCACAACATTCAAGAGGCATGTGCTGGCCAAATAGTTGTTGTACTTGGTATTGATTGTGCATCAGGAGATACTTTTACTGATGGGTCGGTTAAATACACAATGACTTCTATGAATGTTCCTGAGCCCGTACTGTCATTAGCGGTACAGCCAGTCTCAAAAGATCCTGGAGGGAAATTTTCAAAAGCTTTGAACCGCTTCCAAAAAGAGGATCCTACTTTCCGTGTTGGCTTGGACCCAGAGAGTGGGCAGACAATCATTTCTGGAATGGGAGAATTGCACTTAGAAATTTATGTTTCACGCATGAAGTTGGAGTACGGGGTTGATGCTTCAGTTGGAAAACCCCGTGTAAACTTCAGAGAAACTGTTACTCAACGTGCTGATTTTGATTATTTACATAAGAAGCAATCCGGAGGGCAAGGTCAATATGGACGGGTGATTGGATATATTGAACCACTTCCTGCTGGGTCAGGAACTAAGTTTGAATTTGAAAACATGCTTGTTGGTCAAGCTATTCCATCAAAAAATTTCCCTGCAATTGAGAAAGGTTTTAAAGAAGCTGCGAACTCTGGTGCCTTAATTGGACATCCAGTTGAAAATCTCCGAGTTGTCTTGACAGATGGTGCTGCTCATGATGTTGATTCCAGTGAACTTGCCTTTAAGTT
>Ga0099826_10000660_pt1 | contig 17811 bp, 12 predicted proteins | sample Mtrugardesep15_FD_76830 | JGI IMG/M metagenome (GOLD analysis project Ga0099826, IMG submission 76830) | Root nodule microbial communities of legume samples collected from California, USA - M. trunc garden sep15 | ecosystem: Host-associated > Plants > Roots > Nodule | place: USA: California... | reverse complement strand
GTGTTTCTTAAAAAGCATGATCCTTTTATTTTGGCTTTATGTCTATGTTTCAAGTTTCAACCAGTTTTTTTAGGTTTACTTTTTTTGAAGAATGAGCACTGAAAACAATGAAATCTTCTAGTGTTCTCCATAGAAATTTAAGATGACTAACTAGAGTGTAGCTTCTGGTTTTTTACCAATGGTGTTAGTGGCAGACTATGCAGCACCGACACATCAAATTAAGGGTGTGCGTGTTCAGGTGCTCGACAGTGTTGTATCATCGCACATTTTGAAGTAAAGGTGTATCCAAGTGTCTGACACGTGCTGGTGTCAGACACAACATTGACACTTACGAAGATGCGATTAGATAAAATCATTTCCATTTTCTTAAATTATTGCCAGTGTCGGTATTTGTTGTCCATTGTCTATGTCTGTGTTGTGCTTTAAACAGGGTAGCTACTTTTTTGTGTTAAATTCAAGGGTTCATGACTTTTCACTTTTATCTTTTTAAGCAAGTTCATGTTACATGTTCTGTAGCTTTCAATATTAGCTTTATTTTTCTGTTATAGGTACAACTTTTGCCTCAACATTAATACATAAGATTTCTAGTTGTTGTGGCACATCAAAATGACATAAGTTTACTTGGGAATTCAGTCTTCTTTTGTGAAAATGGTATTAAGAAGTTTTTGTGTGGTTATTAAAATTTGCGGGCATATCATATGTTATGTCTGAAATTCTGGTTTGAAGTAAATAAACCTGTTAGTTAGAACTTAGAAGTTAATGTTTCCTCTTCGGTTCATTGTTGACAATCTCTTAATAAAATATGATTTTTTTTTGCCATATATTCATTGGTATAGAGCTTCCGATTATCGAAGTGAAACTGATGGAGCCCGATTTCAAATGAGATTATCTCATAGTCCAGCTGCTCAATTTCTCCTTTTTATGTTTAAGTGGACTGATTGCCATCTTGCTGGAGCCTTAGGATTGCTTAGAGTTCTCGTATACAAGGTACATTTGCTACGTACACCTCTATCTTGAATACACATTTTTCTTTTCTTTTCGGAAAGACAGATATTAGTTGTTAATAGCTAGGGTTTGAACCCCGGACTTTCTTCTCAAACTCATTTCATTGTTCAAGTTTGACCACTTGAGCTACGACTCGAGGAACAATGTAAATAGATGTATCAATGGCATGGACCAATGCCATCATTTTACTGTCAAGTTTTTAATAAAATGTTGGAGTTGTTGCAGACATTTGAGGATGGGCAGACAACCATGTCCGTATTTGAAAGAAAAGCCAGTCTAAAGGAGTTCTATGGTAAGTGATTACTCATGTTGAATTAAATTTTCAATTTTTCCAAGAACAGAATTTGAAACTGATTCCTGGAGTCGTCCATTAGAGAGGTAGCGCAACCCCATGTGTGAAAAAAACTGAATGTCCTGCTGTCGATTTGATTTGAGTATAAGTCTCATAACGGCCCAAATGGCCTAAGCCGTCAGGATACCTTAAAGCCCCTACTATGGTCAAAGACACTAATTACGACGAGCTAGCAAAGCAATGTTAAGTTTTACAATGAGCTGTAGCTTAAGTCAAACCAAGTCCTCTTGATGACAGTTTATCCCCAGCAATTTTGAATCCACACCATGTCTTTGTATGATTTTTGCGTTCTTTTATAAAACGATGACTTGAAATTCAAATGCGATTGCTTTTACGCTTTTCATAACAGGTGTGATATTTCCCTCTTTATTACAACTTCAGAGAGGAATCACTGATGTAGAAGAGAGGAAACAAAAAGATTTGTGTGCTACAAAATACAAACCTAAAGATGTGATTGGAAAAGGAAAGCTATCTGAAATTGATTTAGAGAGAGAAGAAGAATGTCCAATTTGTATGGAGATGAACAACAAGGTTGTGTTACCCAATTGCTACCATTCTTTGTGTATGAGATGCTATAATGACTGGTAAGTTGACTGTGACTTACAACAAGTAGTTACATTTTGTTAAGGGTATTCAATATTTGAGTTGGTGATGGAGAAAAAGTTGTTTTGATAAATGGTTTAATTAAGCGCTTATAACATAAACGTTTATCATATAAGTGCTTATGAATAAGTTATTTCTTTAACAAAAGATAAAATAAAACCTTCATATAAGTTATAAGCTATGCTCATAAGCTATCCTTAAGATTTTATAGAGACAAGCTGAAAAAAAAGCATATGGACATGTCATAAGCTGTTTTAGTAAGCTCTCTCAAATTGTTTCACTAGTGCTTATGCTAGTAGATAAACCCAAATAAGTCGATCGAAACAAGCCTTAAAACTATTTAAGATCTTAACTATGTAGAATTGTAATCTAATACATATGCATTGATGAGAAAATATCGTGGACAACAAAAACAAACTGATTGCATTTGTTTTAGGCTTAGAGTAGAACTTAATATTGAAAAAAACGAGCCACCAACGGTCAGAATGACTACACTGTTGTCAAATGGTGAAGCAGAATCCAAACAAATTATTGTTGTTTGGCGATAACTGTTTAGTATAAAATATTGTTCCACGGTACGCTGTGTAGCGGAATTTGAAGAAACCGTGATTTTCTGCAATCCACTAATAGTTTCTCACCTAAGCCCTTGAGAGATGTATAATTTCATCCTAAGGAAATATTTTTAACTGAGAATAAATATTAGGATTCTAATTTATATCTGAGATGTTTTTGAAATGTGATCGACTATTTGGAAAAGGTATTCTACTGACATTGTTTACACTTCTAAGGTTTAAGTTTCTGCTGTTTGTTTTAGGCATACAAGATCTCAATCTTGTCCTTTCTGCCGCGACAGTCTTAAAAGAGTAAACTCTGGTGATCTTTGGATCTACATGAGCAACAGTGAGATGTATGATTTGGAATCAATCAACAAGGAGAATTTAAAAAGGTTATTTATGCACATTGACAAGTTGCCTCTGATTTCACCGATTTCAGCGAATCAAATACTAATCTCTTATCATCAAGACTTTTGATTTCCATTTAGTGAATTCTGGGGATCTTTGGATCTGCATGAGCACCGGTGAGATACATGATTTCAATCAACAAGGATAATTTAAATAGGCTACTTAATCCGTGTACATTCTCAAGTTACCTTTGATTGTAAATGACTTATCCTCAAAACTTTTTTTTTTGGATAGTCAAATGTTAGTGATTAAGTTATTGGTTATGTTGGTTTTTAGGGTTTGACCTCTCGACCTCCTTCTTAAGACTCATTTATGTCCTTTAGTTAGCTCATCAACCGTACTTCAAATTTATTTGTCACTATGTGCTGGAATTTTACACACTGTAAATACTTGATGCATTTTCAGTCACATGATATTTTAACTCCATTATATTTCTTTAGGCCAGAAGTCTTGCTTATAAGATATATGGACTATCTTTATGATTCTGTGGATTTTCCTTGCAGAATTATGCTAAGTACAATCTCTTTCTAGTGGTAGGAATTTTTAATTTGACTTGCTGTTTTATGGAGCTGGTTTCATGCTATTGGTTTATTAGTACTTCAGGTGGGTAGGTTTCTTTTCTAACTAGATTTCTTCCATGCAAAAGAGCGAGTGACTTGGATCAGTCATATTGGTATGTTGGTGTCGATTCTAATTATGCTGACCTATGATTATTCATTCAGGTAGTTTATCAATTATGGGAGTAACTTGTTTCCCTCACCGATAAATATTAGTCTCAGTGTTGCCTCCCAAATGTCTCGTAATCATACAATATTTTAAAAACCAAATTGAACACAAGATGGGTAAGATCTATGAGTTATAGTTCAACTGACTTATACTGCTTGAATTGGAATGAAATCATGATCAAACCTCCAAAATAACCGACTATAGTGAAGTTTGGTTTGGTTCAAAGTTCAACTAATTTGGTTCAATTTATGAAACATTTTTTTACGAAGAGGTGAAAATTGATTTTAACAGAATTGATTTTCGTTAAAAACAAGTTTAACGAAATTGGTGTATATTTGGATAGATTAACATAAAAGTGATTCTCATCGATTTATGTTCTTTAGATGATTAGAATCAAAATAGTTCATAGACATGTAATTATTAAAATCGATTTTGGTATACCTGTGTTGAACTATCTTTCCTTTTCAAACTAGATGATTACTCAAAGGTTATCACATGTATAATTTTGGTCACATTCTCAAATTTAACACATCTTTAGTTGCCAAATTAAGATCAAACAGTCTATATTTTCAACTTGATATTTTTATTTTAAAAGAAATTTAAAATCACACTAAAATATAAACCGTCTAATCTTGACATAATGACTGCGGTAAACTTTTGGAAATCACCAATTTTCACAATTGAAAACATTAATGGGCGTCCGTTCTAATGGTTATGAAAAAGATATAATTACTTTTTATTTTAAAATTAAACATATCGAGATTAAGTTTTGACCGTCTAAGTGTGATAATTCCCACTCCACTCGACGAGTATAATAAGACCACGCATGCTGAAACCAAAACGAGAGGACCAAACATAAACACTATACTACTCATTACTCCATTCGTGTTCTGTTTATTTCACTCTCCAACACAATATGGCGGTTGTTGGTGTTCTCGCTCTTCAAGGTTCTTTCAACGAACACATAGCAGGCATATTCAACTTCTCTCTTTCTCTTTTCAATTTTCTCATTCATTCACTCACTTTTAACATTTTTTTTGTGTATTGCAGTTTTGAGAAGATTGGGTGTGAAAGGTGTTGAGATTCGAAAACCAGAACAGCTTCTCACCATTAATTCCCTTATCATCCCTGGTGGTGAAAGCACCACTATGGCTAAACTTGCTGAATATTTCAACCTGGTATAGTCTTTTATTCATTTGTTTACCTTAGAACTTTATATGCATTTCTAACACATTTGGTCAAAGAATTGTATGCAGGTTTTAGAATAACCTTATGGTTAATTTTATTTCATTATACATGAACTGCATGTGTGTTTGGATTGAAAAAAAGAGGGCTTTCAGTTTTAATTTTTGAGTGAATGTTTGAGGGCTCTCAATTGAAAACCTAGCATGCTCTAATATGAGTGATATAGGATTTCTTAGGAACTAATTTTATTAGAATTTAATACTTAATAATTATACAGACAGTATAAACTTACTTTAGGTAGGTTATTACTTATATTTTATCGTATGGATACCTCTCATATTTCACTATGGTGAGTGTTTTAGGAAATACGACAAAATAGTTAAATACTATGGTGGTTGTTTCAGTATATACGACAAAATAGTCGAATATTATGGTGGATGTTTCAGCATGTCCGACAAAATAGTTAAATGTCACTAAATGTATGTGTAAAGTATGTTTGCAGTGTGAGAACATAATTACTGTAGTTTTATACGCAAACATTGTGATTTCATGATCATCGGAATCAAATCACGATTCTGATATTGATGATTATGATGATAATCTATGCTGAATGTTTCAATTTATCAGTTTCCGGCCTTGCGAGAGTTTGTGCAAATGGGAAAGCCAGTTTGGGGAACCTGTGCAGGACTAATTTTCCTGGCCGATAAAGCCACAGGTGGGTTGTTTCTCTCCATGGTTTTAAGTTGTGGTCAACAATCACAATTGTAGCCACAACCTCAAGAATTTTGAAGTTCTCACGTCACATCTGCATCATGATTGCAATTGTGGCCGCATCAGCCGTCGTTGTCTGTAATTTTCAGGAATATGAAGGATTGTAATTGCCAGCGCTACTACGGCCGCAATTTGAAACCTTGTTTCTCTCTTCTGTTGCCTGACTTGAGAAATTTCAAATGTTTAGTCTTTTTTTACCTATCATACAAAACATCTGATGATTGTTTAAAAACATCAAATGACGAACATGATTTCAGGACAGAAGACTGGTGGACAAGAACTTGTTGGTGGACTTGATTGTACTGTGCATAGAAATTTCTTTGGCAGCCAGGTAATGCGTGCATTTGATATGGCTGCTTTTGTGGGGTAGCAATATCAGATAACACAATCAGATTTTTATTTTGTTTCCTTTTCACTTGTTCTTTTTACTTTTTATTGTTTTATTCTGTTTCATTTATAGGTTTAATTATAATCAATATAATCCTTTATTGATTGATTGTATTCAGCATTATCCTTTAAGTGATCAAGTCCAATATCTCTTTCCTTGTTAGTAAAAATCCTATCAATTAGGATCTCTTCCCCTGTTATTATGCATGGACGGTTGAACAGACATAAACAGAAGCCCATCTTAATCACAATCGTTAATCTGGAACGTGAGAAACAAAGAACTTTGCCAAGCCTTTTGTATTTTATTTGGTGATGTGATAACATTGACGGTCATTCTAAATGGCCTAACATTTAACATGTTAGTTTTGCATAATGGTGCCAACTGACAATTATTGGGGGCTCTAAAGGACTGACTCACAGTTACAATGTTTAATAATCAAGTTTTTATAAAGCTTTTCATCACTCTCTTCCTCCCCCTATACCACCTGCTCTGTTCTTTGTTCAGGTTTCTTATTTCTAGAATCATCCAAATCTAAAATATTTGCTTAAAGTTCAGGATCCTTGCAGAAGTTATTTAATCTAAGCAGGCATATCTTTTTGTATTACATTCTTTTCATTATAGATGATAATATTCACGGATATAAATATAATATCAGTTTTCTAATTTAAATTTGGGGAGAGGATATAACTTTGGTCACAGTTAACTGAATGACATTGTTACTCAGATTCAAAGCTTTGAGACAGAGCTTGCAGTACCAGAGCTCGTCTCCAAAGAAGGTGGTCCTGAAACATTCCGTGGAGTTTTTATTCGTGCCCCAGCAATTCTTGACGTAGGGCCAGAAGTTCAAGTCCTAGCTGATTATCCCGTACCTTCTGACAAAAAGCCGAGTTCTGATTCCTCTGTTGAAGATAAAAAGGTTGGTTATTGAAATTGTCTACAGAAAACTTTTAGCCTTCCCTTTATGAATTTAAGATCAGTAGAGTTTGGTTTTGTAATTTTCTAACTTCTCATGTTTTGTCATTTGTCAGTTATCAGTAAATAGTAAATATTTCACCGAGTTATATTTTATTTAAGGCATGGATTGTTTGTTAATTCAAGTTTAGGTTGTAAATGGTGATATGATTTTAATGAAAACATGCCAGATTGGAAAGGATCAGATAAACATTATCCGTAGTTGTTGAATACATGTTGAAACTTTCTTTTGACGATGCTATTCTCTGGCTAATTGATAGTATAAAGAATGAACTAGGAAAACGAGACTTAGTTAGTTAATAAGGTGTATTATTCTGTTTGTGAATCCGTAAAGATCAATATTAGGTCTGGGTTGGCCTAGCGGTATTGGCTTGGGATCTGGGAGTGTGCTCCTCCTCGAGATCTCAGGTTCGATTCTCTCCGGTGCCAATTTAGGTGGGCTAATTTAGCTTCTTCAAAAAAAAAAGATCGATATTAGGTCTTGGATGGAGGGAATTATGATTCTGACACACAACTGTTCCAGAGATTAAAAGAAGAACAAATGAAAAGGTAGAAATTTAATTGATTTTACCCCCTACTTAGCCCCGAATCAAAGGACAATCCAAGTTATAAAGAGTATGAATGATCGCACAACCTCTTGAGCCTGATCTCTTCCACCCAAAAGTAACTGATCAATTTACTCACCTCAATTATCCCCTTTTATATATATATATCCTACCCCTGCTATTGCAGTTAGTGAGCTAACTAACTAATACGATTACTTCTCGAACACTTTAACTAACAGAAGCTGGCCGACATGGCTATTTTGCCCATCCTTATTTCCTCTTACATTTATTGCTAATAGATCCCTATGCTGTATTCCTTCTAAGTTTCTATTGGGATTCTAGAGTATTATCCGAGCAAATGAAAGGAGTTGATAGAAAAATGGAATATACTTTTTTGTTTGGAGGTCCTATTGTGCATAAATTAGAACCTCAACTATGGAAATTTCCGTTTTTGTTTATATACTTATTAGCGCTAGAAAAATTTCCTACTTTTGAGAAATTAGCCCCTAATAATGTAACCGATAATTGGATGTAATTTTCCAGGCTTATACGGTGTTCTCATCTTCATATACACACTGAAATATTGATATACTGTATTATTAGGCTTAGTTGTCTATATACTAACCATGATTGGAACATGGATAGATGATTGGCCGTAGCCTTTTGGCATCCATAGTAAAGGCTAATCCATGTTTTTGAAAATCAATGGCATCATATACTTGTAGCAGAATCATATGCTTACAGGATGAGTACAACGTGACAATACTTTTGAATTTTCTTGTTGAAGTGCATTAAGACATATTACAGTAAAGAAAATCAGATGGAATGTGATATGAAACAGAAACGTGCTAATAAACCTTTATTGGTTTATACATGCGAGCCCAAAGCTAATGAGCCCAATCAGCCCAGCACTTAAGTCTCTGTGACAGCTAGCTGAAAAATGAAATAGGAGGATGGGGAGATAGTTAGAAAAAAGAGAAGTATCAGGGAAAGAGTGTGAGGCATCATTGGAATATTTATTGTTAGTTTGGGTCTAGAGAAAGTATTTGTCATTTTTTTTTCGGACACTAATAGAGTATTTCTCTGATTGGGGGGTTGTTACCTGTATTCTCTTTCTCATTCCTCAATTCAATTTCACTCCCATTCCATTCATTTCTTAATTTTGCTGGAATTTCATAATTTAAACTCATCAGAATGACGAATAGCTGGGTCATGGGTGCCCCCACTTAGGCTGTATTGTACCCATGTCTTCTGCTGGAAGTGTTGTTCTGCCAATGGTTCCTATCTTTTCCATGGAAAGATGATAAATTTAGTTCCCTTAATGAAAAATTGGCAAACTCTGTCTTTCCGATGTAGTTCATATGTTGTAGTTGACGAGAATGGATTTGGACACACACCTTCATTTTACTGTAGTCTAGAGGAGTGATTACTCAGTAACGACCACATTTACTATTTAATATAAACTTATTTGCTTGAGATGAATCTATGTTTGGGTCAGGTGATTTACAAATCAATGTTATAATGCACCATTCCATATGGTTTCAAAAACACTTAACAGCCATAAAAAAATGGTCAAATAGTATGATTTGTTTCTTAGCTTGACTAGATTGATGCTTGGACTCTGATCCTCTCGAGCAGAGCTTCTTAGCTCTTCTTTCTCTACATCATGTATCCATCCTCTGACCATTCTCTCAGTTCTCCCACTTGTCTTTTTCTCCTATAGAGGCAGAGGGCAGAAGAGGATCCAAATACATACAAACACTGACTTTTTTATTTCAATTGGATTGTTTTTTTAATTGGCAAATGTTAGTGGTTAATATAACTATTTATGATCAATGTAAAATGCTAATTTTCTTATATGCAAATGTTAGGAGAAGAGGGAATTCGCTAGCAGCATAGGTTGAACTCTGGACCTTCTACATAATACTCTTTCAGTGTCCCAACTCACACCATTATATATTAGTAACTTGAATTATGCATTGGTCATTTCCCTCCATGAGATACAACACTTTTCTTATCATTTATGGTATGGCAGGAGAATGCTGAAGAAAGCAAAGTTATAGTTGCTGTGCGACAAGGGAACATACTGGCAACTGCTTTTCATCCTGAATTGACGGCTGATACTCGATGGTAGATATAATTTGTTTGTGGCTTTCTAGTCTTCAATGTTTTATGATATGAACTGGAGTTTAAAAGTTTTATTTTTGCAGGCATAGTTATTTCTTAAAGATGGGAAATGTGATTGGAGAAGAAGCCTCAAGTAGCATTGTTTCAGCAGAAGTGAGTACAAGTAATAAGCTACAATCACAGAACGACCTTCCTATCTTTCAATAGGATCAGAGTCTCACTATGACTTTCTTTAACAATTATGGATGTTTTTTTAATTTATAAAATTTCCTTTGGAAACATTACCTGAGAATGGTTAAATCTTAGAAGAAAGTTTAATATTCTTTTTGGGATATAGTATATATTGGTGTTTTCTGTAGTTATCTATCTACTTTATAATTGCATTTGCCTTTAAAAGTGTTACAAAATATTCATTACAGCATTTCATTTGTTTTTTAATCCATTGATTATCGATCATTATAGCTATACCTGTGTCATTTTTATTTGTTTCTGCAGTGTCCAAACTGCAATGTGTATTGGACATTTGAACAATGAATATCAATTATTTGTCATTTATATTGGTCAAATTACATTTTTGGTCTCTCTACTTCAACTTATGTGTGGTTTTAATCCAAAGATATATTAAATGGATTGATCTACCTGCACCACCTTTACCTGAAAGCTAGATTTTGATAGGGTATTTGCAGGAAAAAATGATGAATAGAAAAACAGTCCCAGAAGCTAGCTAGATTCTGTCTAGGGTATTTTCAGTGAAAAAAAAAAAAACTACCGTTAGGGTGTTAACATGAAATTTAACTCCTCTTCTACAAGTGGAATAATTTGAAAACAACTCGAGGAGATAAGTGGTATATTAGTTGAAACCCCAAGAGAGGTTGGCCTCATGAAGTAGGTTTGTGACCTCAGAATCTGTTATTCTCTAAATCTCAGATATGAATATTCTAGGTGCTAATAACTTGTTTGGGTCAATCTATATATAACGCTTTGCTCTGACTTTAGTTGCCCCCTCTCTCCCGTTAGTTGACGGTGGAATTGACCTATCAGATTAGGAAGACCTTCAATGGTATATCGAGTTTTCAAAAAAGCAAGGGTAGTATTTGGTTTTGCAATTGAAGCAATAAACTCCCATCTTTTTTTTTCTCATTTTAGTAGAAATATGATAATACTTCAAACAAAAATAACAACATTGACCCATTTTTATCTAAGCAGACCCAAATTTATTTTGACCAGGTTGGATTGAGGATTTTACTCCAATCTGGCTTCTTTTGTATCCGAGGATATTTCTCCTCCTTCTGTTTCTCGTGTTGCTTAGTTAAGTATTTTTCTTGCAAAGAAAACACTTTCAACTACAACTTTCAATTGATTAAAATATCATTTTGGCCTGTAAATCTATATATCAGTATTTTCAAAACATTAGTTCACATTTTGCAAGTAACAAATACCAAATTAACTAATGAAGTGCACATTTAATAAACAAACTAATTAATGAAACATACATTCGAGACTCAAGTTGACTTAAGAAATACATATTAAAAACATGTTTTCGTGACTTTAATACATTAATTAATTAATGAAGTTTCCATCTCATCTCTTTTCTCTAATGACTGTTGACTCATTAGAGTTAAAGGAAAAAAGATAACACATAATTAATCACACAAAAATGAATTAGATATTAACAAATCTTCATATAACCATTCATCTACAGCCACAAGTTCTCTGGGAGCAATCACTATCAAGACAAAAAGCTGGTCCACATCAAAATCCATGTCACCAACACCAGATAAGCAAGAGGATAAGCTATCCCTCTTCATCACCCTCAGATGGATACTCTCCCTAATCCAACGGCTACAAACACCAAACCAAAGATTATCCATAATCACCAATTTATCACCACCACATCAAATACAACACTATCACTCATCCCAAATTCAAAAACTCACAAACAACACTCTATTTTCTACTCTCACCATCCTGCTCACATTAGCATAAACCAAATGGCCGCCGCAACCGCCACCGCCGCAGCCACTTCATCCTTCATGGGCACCCGCCTCCGCGAAGTTCAATCCAATTCCAGTAGGATCCAAGCCCGATTTGGCTTCGGAAAGAAGAAAGCCGCACCAAAGAAACCATCGAGATCAAGTCCTGGTACGTTAGATATAATTAAAGATTTGTTAAAATTATTTTGTTTTAATTAGTTTATTTTTTAATAGTTAGTTATAATTAGTTGATGGTCGGTTATATTAATTTATTTTTTAATAGTAACTAGTAAAAAGAAAATATAAAATACTAGTAACTAACTTAAACAATATTAAACTAATTCTAACGAATCTTTAATTATATCTAACAGGTACTGACCGTCCATTGTGGTTCCCCGGAGCAAAGTCACCGGAGTGGCTAGACGGAAGTTTGGTCGGAGATTACGGATTCGATCCATTCGGTTTGGGGAAACCAGCAGAATATTTGCAATTTGATCTCGACTCGCTTGATCAGAATTTGGCAAAGAATCTTGCCGGAGATGTGATCGGAACTAGGACGGAGTTTGCTGATGTGAAATCGACTCCATTTCAGCCTTACAGTGAAGTTTTTGGACTTCAGAGGTTTAGGGAATGTGAGTTGATTCATGGTAGATGGGCTATGCTTGCTACTCTTGGTGCTCTTACTGTTGAGTGGCTCACTGGTGTTACATGGCAAGATGCTGGAAAGGTTTGTTTGGTTCTGTCAAATCTCTTATAAATTTGATGTTTAGTGTTTATTAATTAAGTATTAGTATTAATATTATTGAGTAATCATCACTTATCAGAAGACATGCATGTCTTTAATTCAAAGTGTGTGTTGTATGCATGCATGTTTTGTTGGATTGGATCCAATAATTTATACATGTTACGTTGTTTAGATTCTATTGTAGATGCATGCATGTTTTTACGTTTTTTTTATGGAAAAATGAAATTTGAACAATTTTTAGATTTGTTTTGTTTTTTAAGTCCATGTTTGTATAGAGGATAAAAGATACTGGGTGTCGTATTTAAATTAAAATAAAAAACTATTTTCACCTAAAATAGTTTAGGAAGATTTTCACTCAAAGAGAATTTATTGTCTTTTTTAATTATAAACATTATATCACATGGTCAAGTAAGAAAATGACAAATTATATTTTTGTTTACATATATTATACTAGTTAAAATCAATACATTTCAAACCTACAAAAAAGTTTCTCACAAGTTTCAAAATTAGTTTTTCATTCTAATCACATTTCAAATTTTTATAAGTTTTGATATTTTAAAAATTAAAATAAACATGAAGAATTTTTTTGTATTAAATTTTTTTGACATTTATATACTATCATTGCAAAAGTATTTTATAGTATCATCCAATAATATTTGTCACCTTATTTAATAATTTTAAAGACACGTGAATTGTAATACTAATTAAAAGATGTGACAAGAAATGATAAAATACATGTGTAAACCATTTACACACTAACCAACCGTGCATACAAACTATAATTTAAAAGAATATAGGTTTTATGGTGTGTTTTCAACTACCATATCTTGAAGCATTTTGATTATTTTGATTTTTCTTTTTACATTATATTGATAAAGAACAAAATAGAAGATGAAAATATTGTTCAATATTAGTGTGTTATCCTAGCACATTTCCATTATCATATAATATGAGGACCTTGCTATAAACTCTTAGAAATGTACTTTATCTTAGAGAGAATTCAAATTAGAAAAAAAATGAAGCAAATAATTAATTTGTACATTCACTAAATTATGAAATTTTGGTATAATATTTCAGGTTGAGCTAGTAGAAGGATCAACATATCTTGGACAACCACTTCCATTCTCAATCACAACACTAATTTGGATTGAAGTTCTAGTAATTGGATACATTGAATTCCAGAGAAATGCTGAGCTTGATGCAGAAAAAAGACTATACCCAGGTGGAAAATTCTTTGACCCACTTGGTTTAGCATCTGACCCAGAAAAGAAAGCAACACTTCAATTGGCTGAAATCAAACATGCTCGTCTTGCTATGGTTGCTTTCCTTGGTTTTGCTGTTCAAGCTGCTGCTACTGGTAAAGGACCACTTAACAATTGGGCTACTCATTTGAGTGATCCTCTTCACACTACCATCATTGATACCTTTTCTTCCTCTTAGTTCTTGATTAACTCATGTATGGTTCAACCTCTATATATATATAAATGCTGTTTGGCATTGGTTTGTAAACATTGTGGTTAGTTTAATTAGTACTTGTTAAATTCCTAATGTGAATTGGAGCAGTTAAGGTTAATATTTTTTCTGCTGGATGGGAAGTGTTCTACTATAAATGTTGACTAAGCATGAAATTTGAGGGCAATGAGGAACATTAGGCCATTACTTTCCCTATCTTATGAATTTCTCGCGCGCCTTATTCAGATTCTAAAATCCGAAATATTTTAACTTGTTTTGGAGGTTTTTATGGGATGTTTATGCCGTTCGAATTATATAATAAAGGAGCACAAGAAATCAATAGGGTGGAAAAAGGAGGAGTCGGAACATTATGACATGATTCTGAATTCGATTAGTATAAAGATATAGTGAGCCATGCCATCTCTAACATTGTGGAGTCTTATGTTGATAACTTGTTACCCAAACAAAATTGGCCTTAAACATTAGGTCGAAGTGTTGGGGTTATGAGAGAAGTTTTTTGTAAAAAAATTATCATTTTAGTATAACAATCTCAATGAATAGTTTTTGATTAAATTATTAATCACAAATCTTATAAGTTAAACACCTTAAAAGAATTCTTGTAATACTTTTGGAGCATGCATCAACTTTGATCACCCAACTCACAATAGATCAGTATCTCTACAATGTACACGTGAACACGAACAGATTAACAATGCTAGCCACAGGGGAGAGGTAGCTTAGCTTCCTTTTATTTGATCTAATTGAGACTTGTGTCTTCCTCCTTCCTATGCATAGATGATAGAGTAGTGCTAACAATGCGTCTACGACAAAGATCGACAAAATTGATGTGTGGATAAGAATTATGAACCTAAACCTTGTTTTTTTACGACAAAAGTGTTTTGTGGACTTTGGTCTCAATGGTCGGCAACCATTTTAAAGTTGATCTTCGAACCTTAAAGGTTGACTGTGAAGGTTTGCGCGTATGTGCATGGAAGCTTATCTCACATAGACGATTGTTGGTCGTGTAGGGATAAACATACACTGGTACCAAGTGCAATACATGGGTCTACACATAATTTGTATACATTGGGGATGCTACAACCATGTGATGACGGGATGAGCTCCTTCAAAAGAGAAACAAAAAGTTACAATGGTAACGGAAAATGGTAGGGATGGTGAATCGGCCAAGAAAAGAGTGAACATGTTAAAAAATCCAGCGAATCAACCAACAAATCGGGCATCAGAACCAATAAATTGGCTAACAAACTCAGTAGACCAAGAAAACACCACAACGACCCTTTAAACATCGAGGTTTTTGCTTATAATATACAACACGTGGTATTGTGAACGATGCAAAGAAGATTGACAAAGGGCCAAGTGTAAAGAGCAACCACGTGGTATAATAGAAAGAAAATGTGTAAAAATACACATCGCTAATTTGATGTTAATTTTTTAAAATGACACTTAAAAAGGAAAGGAGTAATAATACATATTTAAAAATTATTATAGCATAATTTACTATTTATACATTCATAGTTTTATTGTAATTTTATTGGTGAGGCTCCGCATAGCACAGTGTATGATTTTCATCTCAATTCTATATTATTTGTTTGTGATGCAGAGGGAATAAAAAAGAGATCAGAGTTTTGGAGAAAAGGAATGAATATAAGTGGATGAAATATACGATTTTGAAATGAAAGAGTTTTGACGGTTTATATTTTTCATCATAAATATAAAACTTAAAGATTGTATCAAATATAAATTTTAGAGTGTTTATATGAATTCTTCAAATCCATATAACATTGTTAAAATTTAAAGTATATTAATAACCTTAGTTTATCATCTTCAAAAACATGTTTTTACATTTCCCACTCTAAATCTCACAGCATGTAGGCCCCAATCAGACAGTCTCTAGAGAGATCCCATGTCTGGGTGGAAATTGACATCTATCCTCATAAATGAAACAAATTCTGAGGCACGTTAGGTGACTTCATGTTAGTAGTTTTAAAAATGTACTAGTACTGGTATTTATTGATTTATGAGCAGGCTCCCAAGTTCCAATTTTAGCATGGAGATGCATGTTACATATGACTCCCATTGCCGTACGTTGTTACCTTCACAACAATTCACATATCCTGTCCTTTAAACATTTCAAAGTAGTCTTGATAACTATGGACTTTGATTATCATTTGTATTCATTACTTATTAGTTATACATATCAACGTTAAGACAGCATGTTACTCAAAACTCCTCAATAAACACAAATCATTCTAATTCTTAAAACCACTAGTACTATGCTCAACAGACAGCAAGTCAACATCCATTACTCTCTTGTGTGATTCAAGAAGTATTTACTTCAAGAGAACCTACATTGAGATGTATCAACTTGTTGAACTAAGAACAACTACGCTGAGTTTGAACACTACATATTTATCCAAAACCTTATAATAGTACTTGACACATCACGACACGTGGCTACATTTTTTTTTTATTTCCGAAAATTTGTTTGTCATGTTGTGCAATCTAGCTCTTTCTCCTAAATCCAAACTCTATTGATAGCTACAAATAGCTTATAGACATGTTATAAGTAGGGCTTTTCATGGTTTAGTTCAGGAAGAAACTGCACCAAACTTATGAGAGTTTAGTGCACCGATTTCGTGACGACAAACCGAACCCAAACTACCTTTTTTTAACTGAATTGCACGAAACCGAACTGCTATTAACTGATAATTAGGACTGGTGAGAAATAAATGAAAAACCGAGTCAAATCGAGTATTACGACTATTTACAAAAACAAAAAAACCAAACTCAACTGCATCAATAGATCACAAACAATCAGTTCAGTTCGCAAACTGTTACTTTTTTGGGAACTGTTCAATTCAGTTCGATTCAAATAATTTTTTTTACAGCCTAGTTAATTATAAGCTATTTCTGTAAGATCTTTCAAACACTTACTTTATACTAAAAGATAAACTCGAATAGACTGTAGACAAGTGGATCCATACACAAACTATGTAATTCAATATCACTATACAGAAGTGACCAAAACTCAGAATAATACAATCCATGTAACAAGACAGCAAAATATACAACAAACATTATTATCTTCAAAAGATAACAGAATTCAACAAACAATAGCCATGCATCACCATGAAACACTTTGAGCTCTTATCCATCTTTCCCAGGCCAATAAAAATTTAGGCAAAAAGACGAGAACAATCACACAACTCATGATCATTTTCAATGAAGAACTTTCTCCTAGTGGTTCTGTAAAAAAGGTGACATCAAAGCAATCCAAATTTTGTTAGAAACTTCTTTACTGTTTCGCGGCCCCATTCGATGTCATTTCGCAAGGCATTACCATGAATTGGCTCTGAGTTAGATTCTTCTTCCATTGTTGGTGCCAAATGAAACTGCTCTTCATGTGAATTCAGCTCATCATTGATTATTATACTTGTACTTATCTCTTGTGGTTGTGGTGTGTCATCATCTGATACTTCATCCTTACTCAACTGAACATTTTCATTTGAAGCACATGAAAAAAACAACATTAAAGAAGCATTAAAATTAGCATTGACTATTTAATATCTTATATTAAAATATGTGCAAGTTTACTCATTGCTTTAAATAAATAATGGTAAAAACTATCGAGCCTAACTCAACCCTACAAAGCTGGAGAAGCCCTATCGGTATATCATAAGAAATTTATTGCAGAAAACGCATCAAATATATTCTAGTCAATGGCAAGAGTTCTTGAATAATAAAATGGGGAAACTTGTATGGTATTGTCACATTTGAATCTAATCTTAGCAATGCTAGATGGAATGATCATCGAGTCTTTGCAACAAGTCCAAGATCTGGGCAGCAACATCAATGGTTTTGATGTCTTTGCTGCCAACCACAATTGAGGTAGCATACATCAACCACATTTGACATCAAAACAATCTAAATTTTGTTAGAAACTTCTTTACCGTTTCAATGCTCCACTCGATGTCATTTCGCAAG
>Ga0099826_10000657_pt1 | contig 17852 bp, 8 predicted proteins | sample Mtrugardesep15_FD_76830 | JGI IMG/M metagenome (GOLD analysis project Ga0099826, IMG submission 76830) | Root nodule microbial communities of legume samples collected from California, USA - M. trunc garden sep15 | ecosystem: Host-associated > Plants > Roots > Nodule | place: USA: California... | reverse complement strand
TTTTTGAATTTTGAAAAAAAATAATAAAATAAAAATAAATAATAATTGGTGTAGAGTTGTGATTTTTGTGATTAGAAATGCAATAAAAATCAAATGAATTGGAATTGAAATGTTTGTTGTGATGAAATTGAGTTTTTTTGAGAACGAAGTAATAAAATAAACATGTGAAAATAAAAATATGCATAAAATGGAGAATTTGAAGTTAATCTTGTAAAACATGTAACTAAGAAAAAAAACTAATAGAAATGGATTTGGTGTGAAATTTGAGTTTTCTTAACAATGAAGTAACAAAATAAAATATGAATAAAAACTTTCAGCAACGAACAAAAACGAGAAATAAAATGCAAGTATTTTAATAATGCGAATAAAACAAAAATTACAATGTGAACAATAAAAAGTTTAAAAAAGTAAATAAAAATTGAGAATTAAAATACCAACGCAACGAGCGTTAAAATATGGTTAAAAAGCGGATAAAAAATGAATAAAAAGGGGATTAAAGACAAATAAAAATGAGTTTAAAAAGCACGATGGTTTAACGGAGGACCCTGGTTAAAATTTGGGGTATGACATATAGAAATCAGTACCATGATTCACTGCAGTTGGAGGAATCACACATTTAACTCATTGTCAACCGCCTGATGCATCAAATGGTCCAAATTACTATTTTCTTTGTTTTCCCAGTTTCACACATTCTTCTCCCAATTCACTGCCAACACCACTTCACACCTACAATTCGGTGGCATGAAGCTTCACCTCTCCTTCTCTCCATCTCTTTCTTAGTCCATGGCTGACGGCTGCACATGAAAGATTTTATTCTCTCAAAATGATTCATTTTCATCCCCTTAAATAATATATAAATTACCAACAAATTAAAATTACTTTCACAATTAAGAACAACCACTAAGTTAATGTTTCCCTATTCACTATTTCAGTGAAATTAAGCTTTACATAAAGTATGAATGAATTAAAAAGAAGTATTGCAAGAAGATTCATAGTGTTGAGTGAAGGAGAGCAAGAATAGAGTTTTGTTTGATTAAATATAGCCACACAAACACAACTGCTTGCAAACAGAATGAATCACCGATTTGCTATCGTTCAGTAGAGGAAGAATGCGTAACATTCTAGGAAAGAGAAGACTGTGAAATTGAGAGAAGATTTGGTGAAATTGGGAAAACAAAGAAAAAATAATTTAGACCATTGGATGCATCAAGCGATTGAGAATGAATTGAATGCGTGACTGCGTGATTCCTACAACTGCAGTGAATCACGCTCCTAGAAATCATGGTTAGTTTACTACAGTTTGTGAAGGTTTTTAAAAACTCTAAATCCTTAGTTGTGTTGTCTCCTAAATTGTTAAGTTGTAGATTTAGCCATTGAAGATTATGTAAATTCCCTAGACTTGGAACTTGTCCGACCAAATTGTTTCCACTTAGGGATTGTACCTGAGAATTGGTTTAATGCAATATAGAAACTTTGAAAATTTGAGAGGGAGTTGAACATATTTGATGGAAGAGATCCATTAAAGTCATTGAGTGTTACTGAGATATAAGTAAGAGATGACATATTATAAAAACAAGAATGAAATGCACCAGATAGTCTGTTAGTAGACACTGTAATTTCTGCCAAGTTTTTGAGGCTGCACATCTCTTGTGGTATATCTCCCTCTAATTGATTCATATCCATTGAAAGAGTAGTTAGGGTTGAAATATTTCCTATGGATGGTGGAATTTTTCCGGTCAAATTGTTATTTATAAGCTCCAACAACTGAAGCTTATGAAGAGAGCTGATTCGAATTGGTATATTACCAATCAGATGATTTCCAGATAAGAATAAGTATTCAAGATCAGAGCAACTTGTCAAGTTTGTAGGAATCTCCCCTACCATGGAATTATTGGAGAGAACGAGTTGCTGCAATCGTGACAATTGACCGAGTTCGTGAGGGATATTTCCAAAGAAACTATTTTTTGCAACATTGAGGTTTATAAAAAACGAGAGATTGCCAACATGGGGAGATATGAATCCATGCAGCTTATATCCATCTAAGTCTAAATCTACAACTCTTTGATTTATGGGACTACATGTAACTCCATGCCAGTTGCAGTAGTTTGTTGAAGTATTTCAAGAGTCCAAGATTCCATATATGGGTCATTAGAAATTGATTCTTTGAATTTGAGTAACGCCAAGTAATCTGTCTCGTTTCCTAAGGTAGAGGTAATTGTGTTTCGGACAAAGTTGAGAGTAAAGAGAAGAGATAACCAAAATGAAAATGTTGGAAACATGATTGGAAAAGGTTTTCAGGAACAAGGGAATATTTCGGATTGTGTAATTAGAATATGTTGTGCAGTTATATATATACTGTTTTGATAGTTGAGTGGGAACACATAGGTAGAATATATTAATATAATCTTAAATTTAGATTATTTAATATTTATTTAATCATTTAATATTAAAAAAGAAACATAAAAAAATAATTTGGATAACCCACTGCCTAATCCACCACAACCGATAAATTAGTGGGTTTACATAAATCGATCTAACAGTATTACAAATGTTTATTTTACTTCATCCAATCAGAATACTTTATATGATTTAGGATTTAGGTTTGGATATACTTCAACTCAAACCGACCCACATAGGTTTATGTATCAATTGAGTTGAACATGTATTAACGAATACTCTTTAAAACAAAGTATTAAAGAATACTTAAATCTCCATCAATCTATGTTAGAGTCAAAAAGGCGGTTATGTGTCCAATGAATTTATAGTAGATATACATAAATTGAATTCAGGCATCTGCTGAGTTGAACAAGAATAAGTCTTACTTTTAAGTTAAACCTTATCATAACAGGAGAAACACCCCACATCTTAATGAAATTTTTGAACAAGAAATGATTAATGAATGATGATAAGTGTCGGTACAACCACAAAATAAAATCTTACGAGGGTTGATTTATACCTTTAGAATAATTTTACTATTATTTACCATCTTTGGAGTTAGGTAGATGAATCAAAATGATTCATTTAGGTTGAAATTAGGTTGGGGTTAGTTTTAGAATTAACAACATTCTAATAAGTTGGGACTTGGGAGTGAGATACAAGTAAATCATAAAAGAGAGACTAAAAATAAAATATTATAATTAATTTAAAAAGTAAAATGTTTTCTCACTAGAATGATGAAATAACTTCCTTGCTAGAATGATGAAATATCCAAAGCACAGAAATTTCATGGTGACAAAATGTTTTCTCAAAACCTCAAACACAAAGGTATATTATTAACAAAAATTGTTTGAGAAAATTTGATAACTTTGCAAGAAAATTTGAAACTCGTAAGAGTGATATGAGGACTACATGAAGGATGATTTTATAAAACAATTATGGACCAGGTGGCAATGCATCAAGGGTATCAACAATTATACAGACACTTCTCTTTCCTAAATGACCGCAAAAGTCTATTTCGCCTTCAACTAGTCACGAGTATGAACACCTGAAATCGAAAAGAAACTCATTAACTTTGTTTATTGTAGTTTAGGAATTTTCAAATGTATAGTAAGATGGAAGATAATTAAATTAACTACACGACTACTTAATCAGATTAGAGTATAAGCTAATGGCATATTCTTTAAGTTAAGCATCTGAAAGTCTCAATCAAACTCGCCCGCAAGATAAGCCTTTTTGATTATGCTTAATTCTCTGGTGACATCAATTATATTCATTCTTTCTTTTGGTGATTCCACTGAACAAGCAAGTCCAATCCAAAAAAGTGAAACTAAGCACTTCTCTACATTTGGAGTGAAGGTTCCATTGTTTCCATCTTCTATTGTTGCTTCTACATTTCTTGGTACAAGATGTGGGTCCAAAATATGTATAAGATTATTAGGCAATGAAGTTTCAACAAACATACGCAGATTTTGAGAATCATCAAACATTTCGTCAACTGGTCTCCTTCCTGTAAAAATTTCCAACAAAAGCATCCCAAAGCTATACATGTCACCATATGTGGATACTTCAGAACCCATTCCATACTCTACAAGATTAAGCAAAATCATTTAATACTTTGTAACTAGTAGAATATCAAATATAAACCGAAAGATAGGAGAATTCAATGAAAAACCAAGTAATCTAAGAGTCTATAAAATACCTGGAGGAGCATAGCCAACAGTCCCTTTAATTCCAATTGTACTAGTTTCCTTGTGAGAGGTATCGTCAATGGCTGAAACAAGTCTTGCTATGCCAAAATCACTCACGTGGGCAACCATGTCATCGTCAAGAAGGACATTACTTGGCTTTAGATCACAATGAATGACCGATTTCTCACATTCATGATGAAGGTAATGTAATACAGAAGCAATGTCGACAATGATATTCAATCTTTGATCAAGGTCTAGCTTTATTTGATTCCCTGGATATAGCCATTGTTCTAAGCTTCCAGTTTTCATGTATTCAAACACTAAAGCCTTGAATTCTTGACCTTTGTAATCTGTACTTGAACAACATGTCAAAATTTTAACCAAATTTCGATGTCTCATATTTTTCAGTGCATTACATTCAGTAATGAAACTTTTGTGAGCTCCCTTCTGTTGAAGGTTTAGGACCTTTATGGCAACATATTTACATTCTGAGAAAAGATATCCTTTGTACACACAACCAAAATTTCCAGATCCAACCAAGTTTCTATCAGAAAATCCATCAGTTCCTTTGTGAAGGTCTTTGTATGAAACCCTGGCAAGCGGGTCAGTTATTGATGGATTGGAATATTGTTTCTTGTTTCTTTTCATCATCTGGTAGATAGTTAGAATAACTGTCACCATAATAAGAATAGATGCCACACTAACTATCACTACTATCAACTTGAGGTTATGGTGTTTTGCAGATTTATTATCTATGGCAGGGCATGGTTGTAGATGAAGCTTTGAAATTCCTCCACAAAGCTTACTGTTTCCAGTCACAATTAATCTGCTTACATTTCCAAAGACACCTTCTTTTGGTACCTCTCCTTCCAACATGTTGAAAGAAACATTCAAATGTTCTAAAACTGATAAATTTTGAAGAACATTAGGAATATGTCCAGATAGGCGATTTCTTGACAAGTCTAAATATTGAAGACCTTTTAGTGAATCAAAAGAGGATGGTATGGCTCCATTGAATGAGTTCCCTTGCAAAAAGAGGTATTCTAAGCTTATGCATTCACCAATCGTTCTAGGAATGTCACCATATAGATGATTCTCCGAAAAATCTATCTTGTTGATACTTATTAACTTACCCATTTCTCTCAGCAAGCTGCCACTCAATGAGTTTCTTGACAAGTCCAGTAAGTTTGATAACGAAGAAAGACGGAAAACCTCTAATGGTATAGTTCCTCTAAGATTGTTTTGTGAAAGATCTAGGTGTTGTAACTTTGTGCAATTTCCTATACTTGAAGGAATATTTCCTTCGAACAGATTAAGTCCTATTTGCAAACGATATAATTGACTAAGGTTGCCTATAAAGGGTGGTACCTCTCCGAACAAATTATTTCCCATCAATCCTAATAGTTGCATTTTCTCAAGCTTCCCAAAAGTATCAGGAATAATTCCTACAAAGTGGTTAAAATTCATGCTCAATAGAATTAAGCCAATTAGATGTCCTAATTCTTCAGGAACTTTTCCTGATATCTTATTGAGTCCAATATCTAGTTCACTAAGTTTAGTGGATAAATTGCCTACGGAGTTTGGCAAATTACCGCCAAAATTATTATCGTATATAGAAATCACTTGTAGGTTACTACAATTTGTCATGGATTTTAAGAACTCTAAATCCTTAGTTGAATTGTCGCCTAAATGGTTTAATTCCAGACTTATCCATTGAAGATCATGTAACTTCCCTAGATTTGGAACTTGTCCGGACAATTTATTTCCACTTAAGTCGAGTTCTTGTAAGGCAGAAGCATTTGCAATGGAAATAGGGATTGTACCTGAGAATTTGTTTCCTCCAACATATAATATTTGAAGACGGGTGTTGAACATATTGAATGGAAGAGATCCATTAAACTCATTGAGTGCAGCTGCGATCATAGTAAGAGATGACATATTATAAAGACAAGAATGAAATGTACCTGATAGTCTGTTTATAGCAACTCTAATTCTTTTCAACTTTTTGAGGCTACATATTTCTTGTGGTATATCTCCCTCTAACTGATTCATAGCCAATGTAAGAATAGTTAGGGATGAAAGATTCCCTATGAATGGTGAAATTCTTCCAGTAAAATTGTTATTTGTAATGTCAAACAACATAAGCTTATGAAGAGAGCTGATTGCAATTGGTATTTTACCAATCAGATGATTTCCAGATAAGAATAAGTATTCAAGATCAGAGCAACTTGACAAGTTTGTCGAAATCTCCCCTGTCAAGGAGTTATTGGTGAGAATGAGTTGTTGCAAGCGAAACAACCGACCGAGTTCCTGTGGGATTTTTCCAAAGAAACTATTGTTTGCAAGGTTTAGAGTTGTCAAAAAAGAGAGATTTCCGACATGGGGAGATATGAATCCATGCAACTTATACCCTTGCAAGTCTAACATTGTAACTCTTTGTTGACTACATGTAATTCCATGCCAATTACAGTAGTGAGTTGACCTATTCCAAGAGGCCAAGATTCCATATGGGTCATTAGATATTGATTCTTTGAATTTGAGCAACACAAAGTTATCCGTTTCATTTCCTAATGAAGAGGTAATTGTGTTTTGGACAAAGTTGATAGCAAAGAGAAGAGATAACCAAAATGAAAATGTTGGAAACATGACAGGCAATGTAGTTATAAGCGAATATGCTGTGTAGTTATATATACTCTTTTGATAGTTGAGGGAGAACACAAATGGTAGCATATATTAATATAGAAGGGATTTTTATGGATTCTGTAATTTGAATATGCTGTGTAGACAGCTGTGTTGTTATGTTTTACATAGGTTTAATTAATGATTTGGTCCCTTAAGTTATTTGTTGGTTATATTTTGGCCACATAAGTTATTATCGTTACAATTTGGTCCCTTAAATTAATATCTATTAGCCAAATAAATCCTCACTCTCAATCTTTTGCCAAAACGTTAAATAGACACATGTGAACGGTGACGTGACAACTTACAATGTGTATCCACCTTAGATATTGGGTTAACAATTTTGACGGTAGGGATTTATTTGGTTGACGGAAGATGACTTAAAGGGACCAAATTGTAACGTTAATAACTTTTGGGACTAAAATGTAACCAACAAATAACTTAAAGGACCATATCAGTAATTAAGCCTTTTATATAAAATTTGAATTTGAAAAATAATATGTTTTTTATGAAACCAAAATGAAACTATATTAAACAACACCATGTACTCCCACTACAAGATTGTGCCAGGAAAATACAAGGCAAAAAATAACCAAAGTCCAAGAAAACAAAAAGAAACACGAAAGCATTATAAGCAACCTCTCAAACATAAAAGATGATTAAGTCTTAAAAGATGATAGTCGAAATCGAACGTAGCATATTTCGATTTCAAACACAAAAAAGACTGAAGTTTAATTTTGACAAATAAATGTTGTTGAGTTTGCTCTTTTTGTTAAAAAAGTCTACTGTTTCTTTCTTTCTAAATTATCGAAATACAAGAAAGCCATAATTGATACAAAATTGATTGGAAATTCATTAAAGCTCCATTGAAATGACCAAATTGAAAAAAAATGGTCCAAAAGATACACTGGATTAACATTATCAAAACATGTCCTATTGCTTTCATCACGAGCTTTGAGTCCTAAATAAATTTGAACATCTTTAGTTATTTAGAAATAATCATCTGTTAACTAAACAATTGAACTCGAGTGGTTAATAAATTCTACCAAAATATTGCTTCAGCAAAATCTACAGATATTTATTAGTAATTATCAATTCAAATGTTTTAATTTGGTAGTCTTAGATGTGATAATCTGAGGCACTACATTTTGAATTGTACTACCAAAATTGTAACAACAGTGAAGACACAATTCAAATGTTCTAATCTGAGGCCATTTTAGTATTAGTCTAGTCATACACATACTTAATTGAAAAGTCTTTGTTTATATTAACGCACTCAACTTTGAACATTGAATGTCGCAACCAAATTTTAGATAAAACTTTGACTATATGTATAGATTGTGAAATCCCTTGTCCCAATCAAAATTTCATCAGGTCTTCTTTCAATTCTTTTTTTTTCCCTCTTGGCCAAAGTTGTGGGTCCGAAATTTGCATAATCCGAAATGAAATTTCAATAAAGATATCGAGATTATGACTATCTTCAAATATATCTTACGTGGTCTGTTTCGTGGAACCATCTTCGAGAGAGAATCCTAAGAAAAAGTTACAACTTTTAATAACTCCCTCCATCCCAAATTGTATATCGCTTTAGGAAAAAAAATTTGTCCCAAATTATATCTCGCTTTACAATACCAATACAACATTAATATTACTTTTCCTATTATAACCTTAACTATTTATTACTTTCTCTTCTTTCTCTTCTTTCATTTATCTTTCCTATATTATTTATTAAGGACAATTTTGTAAAACAACTCATAATATCTCTTTTCCATACAATATTAATTACATTTCTTAATATATGTGAAATGCCCAAAACGTCATACAATTTGGGACGGAGGGATCATATTGTTTCGGTCCTTGTTATGAGAAATATTAATCTTCTAATATAGATCATACTATAAATATTAATCTTTCACCGATAAAAAAAATTACAGTTGTTCTAGTGAATTTAACTCAATTAATAGAGATATTGTTTTATATAGGCGGAGTTTGGAATTCGAATCTAGGATGCCCTATTTATCATTTTTTTATTCATTTGAATTGGATTTTTATTCATACAATATTTTATGGGTTTGGTTAACGAGTACCCCGGGGCACTCTTTAAGCATGGTAAATAAAGTAATTATTTTTTCAAAATTTTAAAATTTTCAATTTTCAATACACTGGTTACACAAACTTTTATAAAAATTTATTATTTCAACAATTCTTCTTTCAATTCTTTTTTTATCTCATGGCCAAAGTTGTGGGACCCAAATTTGCATCATCCGAAAATGAAATTTCAATAAAGATATCAAGATTATGACTATCTTCAAATATATCTTATGTGGTCTTTTTCGTGGAACCATCTTCAAGAAAGAATCTAAGAAAAAGTTACAACTTTTAAGATAACTTTTAAGATATATGGTGTATATATATTGTCTTGGTTCTCTTTATAAGAAAAAATTAAGAGATATTTATTAATGCTTAAAAACATTTAATCCTCGTTATGTTTGGCTTTTTAATGTTAATAGATATATGTAAACAAACTGCAGTTGTTTTACGATAATGTTCTACTCCCTCCGTTCTTATTTAAGTTCTCTTTTGTAGAAAAGTTTTGTTTTTATTTAACTGTCACTTTCAAAGTTCAATGCAATATTAAATGTTATTTTATCAATATCACCCTTTGTTATTTATTATAGAGAGAGAAATAATTGAAACAAGACATTAAATGAATAAGGTTATTATTGGAAAAGAATAATATATTGTATCAAAAGTAATAACATTTATTAAGTTTATTGGTTTGCTTAAAATGTCAAAGAGTGACTATTAAAAAGGAACGGAGGTAGTAATATGGATCGTACTATAAATATTAATCTTTCACCAATAAAAAAAAAATACAGTTGTTCCAGTGAGTGTAGCTCAATTGATAGTAACATACAATCATTGTTTTATATATGTAAGGTTGGGAATTCCAACCCAATATGTCTCACTTGTTATTTCTTTATTCTTTTGAATTGGGTTGTTATTCTTACAATATTTTTATAAATTTAAATTTATTCTTTTGTTTCTTATAAGGACGAGATGAAGTACTAGAACACAAACAAACACTAAATGTTTCATGAATTTGTTTTGCTGTGTTTCTTGAGACATTAGCCAAGAAAACTTGCGCTAATTATATCTTAAAATTATAACAAAAATTATGACAATGCAGGAGAAAAAGGCCTTCTTTTTGCTCATGAATCTTTTCTCAAATTTTCAATATATAACATTTGGAAAACATATCATTTATGAAAGATCCTTGTTTTTGAGTTGGACAATCGACTTGAGTCATGCGGACAAAATATAAAGTTTTTATAACATGAATCAAATCAACACCAAATAAAAAAAAAAAACTATGCAAATTACTTTAGCATGACTCTAGTCAACTACACCAAAAAACTTTTTCAATGCAAATTGTTTACTCTAAATTACATGAGATCTTTAAGTTATTTAATTGTGATAAATTGTTGTAACCAAAAAAAAAATTGTGATAAATTGTTCCTTTAAGTTTTTTTTACCACTTAAATCTTTTAAGTTAATTAATTATAATAAGTTGGTTATTTAAGTATTTTCCGTACCAATTCGGTCATTTAAGTTATTTAACTGCAACAATTTGCGAGATTTTAGATTTTAAAAACGTTATTTAATCAGACCTAAAATTTACAATTTAATAATTGAAAGGAATCAAGTGTTATGAAAAATACATAAAGAACTAAATTGTTGCAGTTAAATAACTTAAAGGATGTTTGTTGTGCAAAAAAACTTAAAGGACCAACTTGTTATAATTAAATAACTTAAATGACATGTGTAATTTAGCAAAAAAAAAAATCATAACATGAGTGAGCAATACAATAATTTTACCTATTAACATGATAAACAATCATATAATACTTCAGTCACAATTTATTTTAGAAAAACATGTTATATAGTCTGTAATTTGAAAAAGAAAAGTAAACTTTTTTTCTCTCTTCTCCTCCTAAACCCTCAATCCAAACATACCCTTAAAAAATATTTGAAGTAATTTTTTACTAAATGACTTGAGTCATGCTGCATCAAATCAAATAAACTTTTCAATTGCTTTAAACTATTATCAAATAAAGCACTGTCATTTGGTCATAACAAAGAACATGTGGAAAATGTCAGATAAAGACAAATAGAGTATACATGAAACATGCATTCACATGACAGATAAAGACAAAAAGTCAAGGTGATTAATTTAGATACAAACAAACAAGACCAAAAGAACAAAGTAACATGTTGTGGACACACACCAAAGAGAACTTGGATGATAGATATCATAAAATGCAAGTATGGATCAAACACATTTTAGACAACAATTCATTTAGACATGAATAGGAAAAGCAAGTATTGCAAGTAATATCAGAGGCATAACAATGCATCTACTTACTGTAGTAGAGATAGAGGAAACGCATACCATTATGATGTCTTGAATACATTTGGTATGAGAGTGCAGGACAAAAGCTTCCATTGAAAAAACATTTCATTTTATGAAAGATCCTTGTTTGATATTTAAGTATTTAAAATATGAAGTTTCATTATGTCCTTTTTTGTTGGTTAAAGAGAAAATGTATTTCCTTATGCTGATTTTCACATTGAGCATATTATGTATCCATGCCTGAATTCAATATGGATAATTAAAATACAAAACGAACAATATATTGTCTATTTTTTTTAGACTTATTATATAAAATTACTTAAATTCAAATGTTGGCTACAACATTTTTTTAACAGTACAGTAAAATAAGTATCCTTCATTCAAATGCTAAGTAAGATGAAACAATCACGAAGATGATGAGTTGGGACATACCCAATCCGCATTTTGAGATCAGTACTAACGCTAACAATCCGAAATTGGAATCCTAACAACAAATCTAATTTCTTCTACAAGTGATTAAAGGTCAATAATATTGTGAGATCCATAGTCTTAATGTCATCTAACTTTGAGAAAAAAATGTTGTTGGTGTTCGCTTAAATCGACTATAGGTATTAGGTGGTCTTTGAAATAACCAATCGAACCACATGTTGACAAGCCCTTGGGGATGCAGAGAGAATTTTGAATTTGTTGATCATCGTCATAAGTCTCTTACTTCAAAAAATAATTCCAATAAAGTGAGTCCCTATTAAGTATTTAAACAAATACATGGGGTACAGACTTGAGACAACATAAAAATAAACAAAACAAAAAATCACCAACAAAGGCGTTTGACCTCAAATCGAGTAGTGATGGATAAGCTAAAATACGACATTGCCATGGTGGCTTTCGCAGGGGCCACTCGGAAATCGTCCCAAAATGTTAGCCAAAATTTCTATATTTATTCATATAAAAGAGATCATATGGCCTATGTGACTTTCAGCTTCCAACAAAAATGTGATTCTGTTGTCCCACCATTTGATTCTCTTTTCATGTTAAGGAACTTTGTTGTCCTAATTTCGGACATTTTAATTAGAAAGTTACTACAATTGTATTCTATTATTAGTAGAAAACTATTTTTGACAATATATGTTTGCATCTAAATATATTTTCTGAACCAACTGATAGAAAATTGAATGAAAGAGTCGCCAGAAGGGCTTCATGTAAGGCATCTTTTACATTTCGCAAGGTATGTTGATGCTATGATTTTCTTCATGAACTCCATTTAATGTTATATCTTTACTTATGTACTTTACAGTTTATTTTTCATTTTCTTTCTATTTTTAAGGTATGGTTGGTTGATATGGAACATGATTTTCCTGTTCAATATTTCTGTAAATCCAATATGTAGCAGTTTTTAAGGTATGGTTGGTAACCCTTTTCATGCTCATACTTCATCATTAGAGTTTGTTGTGAACCAACTCGCTGAAAATCTTAGTGTTTGTGAAGAAACATAAAATTCATAAATGGTTTTATATATTAACATGTCTCTTCATGCAATAGTCCTTTTTTCCGGAAGCATAAAAATGCCATGATCATTCATGAATCATAACAAATGGATGAAAATTTGAAAATTGAGCATGTAAAACAAAGTACTACAGGTTATGATTCCAGTAAGACAATTGATAGATATAAAACCTTATAGGAAATGATATATTGAAAATACAATAAAGTCCACTTCTCATTTATAGTATTACATTCATCAAGTCAATTGGATAGAATTGGAAGTAAAATTTATCAAACAAACTTGCACTCAACTCTAGTGGCATTGCATAAGACATACACTTCTATTTCCTAAGCAACGCGAAAGTCCATTACACCTTTAACTACTCACGAGTATGAACACCTGAAATTGAAAAGAAATTCATTATCTTTGTATATTGTAGTTCAGGAATTTTCAAATGCATAGTAAGATGGCAGAAAATTAAATCACCAAATGATCTAAGAGTCTACTTGGAGGAGCATAGCCAACAGTCCCTTTAATTCCAACTGTACTAGTTTCCTGACGAGAAGTGTTGTCAATAACTTAGAGAAGTCTTGCTAGGCCAAAATCACTCACATGAGAAACCATGTCATCATCAAGAAGGACATTGCTTGGCTTTAGATCACAATGAATGATCGATAGCTCACATTCATGATGAAGGTAATGTAATACAGAAGCAATGTCAATAGTGATATTTAATCTTTTTTCAAGGTTCAACATTCTTTGATTCTCTGCATTCACTGTATCTGGATGTAGCCATTGTTCTAAGCTTCCATTGTTCATGTACTCAAACACTAAAGCTTTAAATTCTTGACCTTTGTAATCTGTATTGGAACAACATGTCAAAATCTTGACCAAATTTCGATGTCGGATATTTTTTAGTGCATTACATTCAGCAACGAAACTCTTGTGAGCTCCCTTCTTTTGAAGGTTTAGGACCTTTATGGCAACAACTTTATTTTCTGATACAAGATTTCCTTTGTACACTGAACCAAAACTTCCCGATCCAACTAAGTTTCTTGCAGAAAACCCATCAGTTCCTTGGTGAAGGTCCTGGTATGAAACTTTAGTTAGTGGGTCAATTTTTGGTAAATCAGAATTTTGTTTCTTGTTTCTTTTCCTCATCCAGTAGATTGTTAAAATAATTGTCACCATGAGAAGAATAGATACCACACTAACTATCACTACTATCATCCAGATTTTATCATGTTTTGCAGGATTGATACCTTCCCTAATAATTAAATATACACTACACTTTCTTATATTTTAACATAAATAAATATTTATTTATTATTTTTAAAAAATGATATCTTTGAACATATTTAAGAAATTTTTTATTTTTTTTATAAAATTAGAATATAAATTCATTTCTTTATTATATCAATGTCAATGATAATTAAATTTAAATATTTTGTTATTAATTTTATAATTTAGAATATAAAAATCACTTTTAAATAATCATATTTTATGACTTACACACTTATCACATATTTTAATTTTATTTTGTGTTGTTTCGTATTTTATAATTGGGTTTTAAATTAAATGTTAATAAAATTGTGAATCAAAAATATGTGTACGGATTTTGATTATATTAAAATATACACACAATATTATTTTTCTTCGAAGTGTATTAGATTTTTTCTCTAGATTATTAAAAATATTACTAAAGGAGGATAAAGTGTATATTTTGACATATGAGAGGAGAATAATGTAATCCAATGTTTTTTCTAATATGTTTTTTTAAAAGAGAGGGAGTGTAATTCAAATATCTTTCAGAGATGTATTGATTCAAAAATTGTAACATTTTCCCATATCGTGAAATAGTGATAATCATTAGTGCTTGTAATTTTTTTAGATGTGTGTGAATGTCATTTCCACTTGTCTTTCGATCCATCTTGTAGTACAATATTATTTAACAAAGTAGTGCATTCCCAAACGTGCTCTTCCTCCCATGCTGATAAACGCCACACCATTTCCAAACTTTGCCATCCTCCCCCATCCTAAATGACTCATAATGCAAGTGACATCATTATGTTCTCAACTAACTCAAAAAGCCTTCTGAACCTAACCTTCAAACCCCCCGTCAAACCAAGGTTCACACAAGAATAACTAGTCGACCCATCACCAACACAATGCCCTAAGTTTTCGTTAAACCAATTCCCAACACCCTTTAACATTCACTCACTTATTGGTTTAAATCAACGCGAGTCTACATTTTGAAAATGGAATCTACATAAAGTGGTGGGATATACAATGATTTCATCTAATAAGAGAGTGAGTTTTATAAAGATTGTTCAAAAAAGATTGTTACTACCATTTATCTTGAGTTTTATTTGAGTTATTTTCAAACTTTACGTTTATTACACCACTATTGCAACAATTAACCCTAAAAAATTTAAGAGGAAATTGAACTGCATGATATTTTAATCCCTAAATCGCGTGGTTAGTAAAGTTGAACACTTCTATCCTTATTTGGATTCAAGTTTAGTTTATGATTGTTTTAACAAAGATTCGAAAGCTTGTTCTTTTGAAAGATTTGTCCTTATTCTTTACTAAAATAGATATTCATTCAGATTGATAAAATAAATCAAAGCTTAATATTTGTTTGTTTTTTTACGCAATATTTTTCTTGTTAGTAAACAAAGTGACAACCATCAATAGAAACTTACACAAAAAAAAAGTAAAATTATGAGTTTGAATCCAAATAAGGATAAAAGTGTTCAACTTAATAATATGAACATTGTTAGTCGAGTGTTTTTTTTTAAGGAAACATGGTTGGTTGAGTTAAACGTTACAAATTGGAAAGCTCAATATTTTTTTATTCATTTAATGATATAGTATACTCACTCCGTCTTAAAATAATTGTCTCTTTAATAGTTTTTTGTTTCAAAATAATTGTCACTTTATAATTTTATTGCATAATTTCTTATTTTTTTCAACTATTATACTTTTATTTATTGAATTTTATCAACCATTTTTTTAAGTCAAGTAGCTTAGTGGCTAAAGATCACACATTTTAGATGTAGAGAAGTAGGGGTTTCATGGTTCGAAACCCAACGCTTGCATATTAATAAATTTTAGTTTTTTTAAAAAACCAATTTTTTCAAAAAAAAACTTTTACTCATTCTCATGAAATTAAATATAAATTACATTCAATTTCCTCAATAATTAATAACCATTAAAAATTATTTTATATATTTCCATAAAACTTATTTCAAAGAAGAAAAAAAAAAGAAAAAAAAGGTATACTCTCCCCAAATCGATAAAGATTGAAACTTTTTTCCTACCTCAACATTCAAATCAAACTGCATATTCGCATAATTTCAATCTAAATTTTTAGTGGGTTCACTTCAATTCATCAAATCGAAATCGAAAAATGAAAATCACAAAATTGATGAATCTTAGAGTGAGTCCATATATATAGTTGAAATGGGTTTGCCAAGGTTTGGTCGGCCAAAGAATGGTGATGAATTGAGTTCAAACCTTTTCGTAGCAAATTGTGGGCCAGCTGTTGGAATTTCTGATGATGAAATTGCTTCTGTTTTCTGCAAATTTGGTGAACTCAATGGTGTTTATGCAGCTGATGACAGCGGTACACGTGTCATTGTGTCTTTTTCTGAAGTGGGTTCTGCTCAATCTGCTTTCATGGCATTACATGGAAAGCCATGTCCTCAATTTGGTGGTCGTTCTTTGTTTATTCGTTATTCTGTGCTTCAGCCAAATCCAAAGGTAGTACATTGGTAGTTGCAATGTTTCATGTTTATGTTCGTGTTTATTTATGTCTATGTTTTTATTTTTTTAAAAATTAGATTTTTTTCATTTTTTTTTATTAATTAAGGTTACAATGATGGCATAAGATTAGAAATGACAACATTAGAGAGTTGGTTTAACAGATATAGTAGAAAAAATGGTAGAGAGAAGACATATAGATGTTGCAATAAGGAGTATATCAAATGGATGATATAGTCAATCACTATCTATGAAGCACAAGAGACACGAACACCAGACACAACACGGATAATATTTTGAGAAATTACATAATTCAATGTAATTATATGTGTCGTGTTGGTGGTAGTGTCGCACACCCGACGCGTGTCTGACACCAGGACACACCTAATTGAGGAGTGTTCGTGCTTCATAGATCACTATAGGAAGAAGAAGACCTATAAAATTATTAAGAAAGATTTAGAGATTAATGAATTGGATTGAAATATTGTCTATGATAGAATATTATGACGTAATTTGATCAATGTAGCCGACCCCACTTATTGGGATAAGACTTGGTAGTAGTTGTTGTTGTTGTAAGGTGGCACTGATGGTCATTTTACAACTGTTCCGAGAGGATTTAAATTATGTGCCTTGAGGTTACATTGCTAAGTTGTTGGCATTGAGTTAGCACCTCAAGTGTAAAGTTCATTTTATTATTTATATGTTTATGTTCCATGTTCCTATTTATGTTTAGATGGCTTCTAGGGTGGGGAAATGTCTGATACTGGATACTTGAAAATTGTTTGAAACTCTTAACATTGGTTGGTGTTATTCCCCTTAAGTAGAAGGTCATGGTATTACTCGTCAACTCGACAGAGACGGTGACCCAATCGTTACTAGTTCGACAGAAAACAATGACAACGAATATTACTGCCTCAAAATTCAGTTTATAAATGTTTCCTTTGTTTTTCTTGAATCAACATTGATTACATGATTGTCTTAGTTGTAACGACGTAGAGGACTATGAACTTCTACTTAAAGTTGGCATTGGAAATGTCCGTTGTTATCGAAATTTTTAGTGATTTTCAAGCATTGATCCACCATAGAACCAATTACCGTAGCAATTACCGAATGTTTATGTTTATTCATGGATTTACACTTTACATTGTTCAGGATGAAGTGAAGGACTTGGTTCCTGTATCCATGACAGCCTCAGATCTTAACATTCCAGGCCTTTACCTAGTGCAGGACTTCGTTAGTGCTACAGAAGAAGAGGTTTACAAGTCTTTTCCTTTCGTATCAAATGTTATATTGTTTTGCTTAACATATTTGCATTTTTCTTGCATTCATTTGTTTTAAATAGTTTTTTTTTTTTTTTTTTTTTTTTTTTGTTTTTTTAATATTT
>Ga0099826_10000656_pt1 | contig 17876 bp, 11 predicted proteins | sample Mtrugardesep15_FD_76830 | JGI IMG/M metagenome (GOLD analysis project Ga0099826, IMG submission 76830) | Root nodule microbial communities of legume samples collected from California, USA - M. trunc garden sep15 | ecosystem: Host-associated > Plants > Roots > Nodule | place: USA: California... | reverse complement strand
TATTAAATTTTTGCTTTGAAAAATATTCACGGTTATTAGAGAGAGAAATGAAAAACATATATGATGCAAATTTAGAGCCAAAATTTTAGGATAGAGTTGTTGCAAACCTAATAAGGGATTAGTAGAGAAAAAAAATTAGGTTAAAACTTAACAAAATTAATAAATAAGGATGACGAAACCCAAAATGACTTTAGTAACACAATCACATGTTAATTCTTCATTTAAATGAGAAAACAAATATGCAATCAAATTAAAGTTAAAAGTAAAGATAAAAAATAAAACATCACATCACATCATTTTTAAATCTAAAACTTTTTGGTTTGCAAACCCTAATCCCACCCTTTTCTCTCCCAAATGTCATAATTAATGACTAGATTTTTGACCCGTGCGACGCACGGGTCTTCTCGATTATAATAGAAACCAATAATTAATCTTTAACTTGTAAGATCTTGGGTCGATCAATAAACATAAATTAGATTATTAGAGATACAATATTACAATCAAATGATAATAAAAAATTATAAAAAAAATAAAATAAAAAGAATACAAAATTATATTGTTGCATGGGTCAATTTTATTTATTACTTTTATAGTTAAACATCAAAAATTAATGCAATTCATGGTTTCTAACAAATTATTTAGAGTAGTCGAGTTTACATGGAAATTAGGGTATTCTGTTTGTAAACGTATTAAATAAGTGTACAACTTGTCAAAAAAAAATCTACAGAAACAATAAGTTAAGTTGCTGCAGACCCAATAAAATTAATAAATAATAAGGATAAGGATTAAGATATCTTTTTAAATTTTTGCTTTGAAAAATATTCAAGGTTATTAGAGAGAGAAAAAAATATATATATCATGCAAATTTAGAGCCAAAATTTTAGGATACAGTTGTTGCAAACCTAATAAGGGATTAATGGAGAGAAAAAATTAGGTTAAGTTGCAGACTTAACAAAATTAATAAGGAAAATGTTAACAAGTGTTTTAAGGGCATTGTTTAAGCATTTAAAAGTAGCAACTTTTGCATTGGAAATTGTACTATTTTAACTTTAAGAAGTGTTTGACTTATATTTTCAAGACATAATTTTCTTATATGAGTTCCTTAAACAACACCCTTAAATCACTTGCTAACAACAAGATCCAATTAATAAATAAGGATATATTTAAAGTGTTTAAGCATAATGACTAGGAGTATTTTAAGTGTCAACATACAACTCCAATTAATGATATGGCATCTCATCTTCCTCCTTTTACAATTCCAACATCTATTTATCACCCATCTATCAACATTAATATCACACACATACACATGTTTTCCTGTATCAAGTTTGCTGGTTAAGTTTTCCCTTGCCATAATTTCACCTTAATTTTTTCCCTTCTTCCTCATCGCATTAATTGCTTCTGTAACCATCATATTTTGAATTTGAATTTTGAGCTTTGGTTGACCGTAATTCTTCTTTACAAAACCCAACCAACGTTTGCAATATCCAGTCAGCACATTTCTAATCCCTTTCTACCTTTTACACGGTTGACAAATCCATGTTAACTATTAGTGTTGATTTCCTACGTTGTCTCTTAGATTGTTGAGTGTACTCCTTCCGTTTTAAAATATAAGTAAAAATTACTTTTTAGCTTCATTTATTTAATGATGTATGTGATACATATTATGAATCACATACATCATTAAATGAATGAACCTAAAAAATAATTTTTGCTTATATTTTAAAACGGAGGGAGTACAATTTTTCTAAAAAGAACTCTCTCTTCTTCTGTCATCGGTATCCCTTTTACGAGTCTACAAAAACATCATTCCATTCTTCTGAATGTAGGAAATAATGACATTTTTCAATTGAAGTTTCAAACAACCACTATCTTGCTTGATTTGCAAGAAACTTATTGACCATTTAATATGGTTACGACTGTTGTCTTGATAATTTTTATGGTTGAAAATGTTTTCTCTACAATGGTTATTGAGACCAAAAGTGCCAAACTAATACAAATAAATTTGTCAATCATGTATAAAATACTTTAAAGAAAACAACTAGTGACCTATTGTTTTGACTAGCGGCTCAATACTTTGATTGGGTCAATACATGTCCACACTCACACACAGGCATTTTTTCTCTTCTCTTTTTAAGTTTAACAACTTAAAAAGAATAAAACCAAGATTTTTTTTAACCTTTTAAATAAGATCATCTCATTTGTGGATGTTTTTAGATATCTTTTAAATTGATAGCATGATATTTGACTTCTTTTTTTAAGTTTATGATATCCTTATTTATTAATTTTGTTATGCAGCATTTTAACTTAATAATTTCTCTTAATTTGCCGTATTAGGTCAGCAGTAATTTAACCTAACAAATTTCATCTAAAAAAATGCTCGCACCAATTCCATTCCTATCATGTTGTTTTTTTCTTTTTTTACAATATTTTGTATACTTATTTAATACGTTTACAAACAGAATACCCTAATTTTCATGCAAAGTCGGCTACCCTAACTTTCATGTAAACTTTGCTATATATGCCAAACCCTAATTTAATTGTTTTATAGTTAGCAAAAAGACTCGTGCGCGTACGGGTCAAAAGTCTAGTATAGAATGAAAGTTCGTGGAATGAGTTTAAAATTAAAGCACAACAATAATATGTATATCTATTGAATTTTTTTTTTGTTTCAAATATCAATAGAATTCTTCTATATTATAGCTTTTTATGTTTTTTTGTTTGTTATTTAATTATTTTTTTTATAGCTTTTATGTTTTTTTTTCTTTATTTTGTGTTTAATTATCATTACCTTATTCTATCTTTCTATTAATTAATTTGTCATGAACGAAAATAAACCTCCACAATTTTTTTTTGATGTCCGAAGTTTGAACCCCACATATAACCTTGCATATATCATTATTATATTATATATTGTCTCTACCAATTAAATTAAACATACACAAAATTAATTATCACATGGATTTGGTTAACTGGTAATTTTTTAATATCTAGAAAATGGGAAAAATATTATTTATTTTTAACTTCATTTGTATTTTTGTCCATGATTCCTGTGTCCCATGTTTTGATATGGTTATCTCTCCATGTTCTTTTTAACACAAAATCAATTTTTTTTCTTCTTAAAAAACTGCAACAAACGCATCCCTAGTCATAATCTTGTGATGAGTAATTAATAAGCTGACACTTTTTGTTGGGGGAAACAAAATGCTGCTAACCGCTTAACCAATCTATGCTCATCGTTTGCATGTGAGTCCTGACCTGTGATGTCTTCCGTTAAAATATAACTACCAAATAATGCGGGGAAAGAAATCTCAACGAGTAAAAAAAAAACTCGTTTCTTCCACGTCATCGAAGCTGCCGTTCCTCGCCGCCGGACTTATTCGGCGCCGCCCCTCATTATAAGGGTAAGTGGTGATTCAAACATTTCTTCTTTTGAAAACGACATCTTGCTTGCGTTTCAGACGCACATCAAGTTTACCTCATCTTTTGTTTTTTATATATATAAATAGTTTTTTATACATTCATAATTCATTGGCTGAATGAATTTCTAGCTACTTTATCCTGAAAACTGACGACAAAAAATTCAAATAAGAAAATCAGAACAATACAATTTATTTGACATCATTGATTCTTATTATTATTCTTCATGCATAAAGTCAACATTGGTTGCGTAAGAGAAGTAGATTTTGTATTTGTTTCAATGATAATGAATAAAAAATAACTCAATCTTGTCCAAGCTGCAGGGTGGTTGGAGGAGTCAAAATTGCATCTAGTTTGGCGTTGGAATTGTTGACATGGAGAGAATGAACAGTTATGGTGGTTCTTCAATTAAAAGACGTTCATTGAGCATGTCAAGTCATAGAAGCCATCACACAGATAATGATATTGATTGCGAGAGTGTTTCAGAAGCCGGTGACATTGGAGATCGAGCTCTTCCGAGCAGAAGGTTCAGCGAAAGCAACAGTTTTCGCTCAGAAAATGGAGGTAGTGGTGGTGTTGTTGTTTCCATTCCACAGGAGTTGCATCCAAACTCCTCTGTTATACCTTTGCCTCATAAACTCTCATCCACCCCTCGTGTTTCTACTGATGCAAGAGTTGGTTCTCAAGACTCTAAATTTGTAAGAACTCTTCGATAATCAACATTACTTGCCATGTGATTGCGATATCAGTTTCTTAATGTTTGTTAGTTAATCATATATGGATAGTTGATTTTGTATATTTTCAGGATCCTTCTAAAGGTTTGCCGGAGTTTCTAGACTATGTTTCATGTATGGCTCAGTTAGCTGTCTTTGGAATTCTTGGGGTAATATGCAAACCTTTTCGGTTTTCACTTAGCTTGAATTGTTAGGCATACTAATACTGATATCGATGATGGTACTTGTAAGCTAATTCACAAATTGTCATAATAACTATGCAGGTCATCACAAGATATTTACTGCAAAAATTATTTGGCCCTGGGGTTGCTAATGTGACAAGCAACCATACTATTCTTTACCTTGACCTTCCTTCTAATATGGTATGTCCCCTTTCCAATCTTCATTATTTTTCTGTCTTTTGTTTATGTGTTGTGGTGTGTTTCACAAAGATAAATACTGTTTGGCCAGAAGCATAGCTATTAAACAATATTGTAATAACATTCTTAAAATAACAATATATATTAAATTCACCATATCTGTTGCTTTTCTAACAATACAGAAAAAGATTAACGCCTTCTGGAGGTGGATCCAAATATAAATTTTCTATATTTTGAGGTTTAAGTGTTTAGTCATTTCTTTTCTCATGGGCGCTCATGACAGAAAAAGATTAGCCGCTTTTCGATTTTGCACATCATATATCTTTGACCTACAAGATAAACAAAACTAAAAAATTGTTTTGCATCTTTCTAAAATACAGTTTCACTGGCAAACACTAAAAAATGACACGCTTTATTTATCTAAAGATCCTGGTTGTAAATTAGTTCTGAATCTTGTTTTATTATAATCAATTTAGAAGTTTTGAATTGCTGTTGGTGTGAAAGTGAAACTTAAGCCCAATTTTGAAGTGCACACAAAAGGAACCTGATTCAGATAACATGATGCTAATGCACTTTTTTTCTTACATTTCATTTCAGATCGGTTCATTTTTAATGGGATGGTTTGGTGTTGTATACAAAAAAGACATATCTAATGTGTCAGAGCATCTAGCCGTAGCTATAACAACTGGTTACTTGGGGAGCCTTACAACCTTCAGTGGTTGGAATCAAAAAATGCTTGAACTGAGTGCTTCCGGCCACTGGGTCATCTCTTCACTTGGCTTTCTAATAGGTAAGTAAGTTTATTTCATGATGGTGTAACATTATTTTAAGCTTATATCTCTTTCAATCATAGTTTTTTTTTACACTTTTGATACTTATCCTAAGTAGTTAAATTGATCTTTTGTTTTTCCCTTCAGTATGACTCAATTGATAAGATGTTGTTATACAATTGGAAATTTTCAGGTTTAGCTCTTGTTGCCGTTTCCATCGCATTTGGGATTGAAACTGCAAAGGGTTTCAGATTGCTTCTCAACAGGCAGAATATTACAAAACCAGAAAACGGTACCTCTATGATCAACTTCAAAGTAGACAGCTACTGGTGCCAATTGACAATTATGATGATCTTCTTGGTGATATTGGGCGTATTATGGGGTGTCAGTGGTGCATTAGTAAAGGCTAAGTTCAAGCGTGGTGGCAGTGCTGCTGAGTTGTGGTTTGCTTGCACGGTTGGACCTATAGGTGTGTGGATTAGATGGTTCTTAGCGAGGCTTAATGGACATGGGTTAGGAAAAGATGGTTTAAGATTTAAATGGATACCATTTGGGACTCTAATTGCCAATGTATCGGCTGCTTGTGTTATGGCTGCACTTTCTACTGTGAAGAATGCAGTAAGTTTCTTTGCCATCATTCATATTCTAGTAGTCCCCCATGTCTGACTTGCATTGTCTAATCTCTAAATTGTTAGTCTAAGAAGCACTGAGTCACTGGCACATACACATTGATAATAATTTTGAAAAATAGCAGTGATGGAATATAACCATGTGTCTTAGTGTCGGACAGACATTTAATCTGAAGTGTCACGGGGTCAGTGCTACATAGCAAGCGGTAGCCTACTACATTTATCTTCTTATTGCCACTGTATCAGTTTCTTTATCATCATTTACGGCTTCATATAGTATACAAAGATAACGGAATTCTTTAATACAAAGATAACAAAAATCTTCAATACTAAGATAACGGCATCCTTTACCAGCGTTTATTTGTTTGATGCAGGTGAACACAAGGAATTGTGATACTGTTGTAGCAGGAATACAGTTTGGTGTGATGGGGTGCCTTAGTACTGTCTCTACTTTTGCTGCTGAGTTTAATGCAATGAGAAAAAGCAGTGACCCTTGGAGAGCATATGCCTATGCTGCTATTACAATATGTGTCTCGTTCTCTTTTGGAATCTTAATATATTGCGTTCCTTATTGGACAAAGGGACTTGACATTGACACGTAGCAATTGGTAATGCAATCATGTTTTTAACTCTTGATCTGGTGTGGTCGAAACATCAAACCGTGGTAGCATCCTCCCTCATTATTCCAAAGATAACAATAATTTTACACTGGGACCGAGCGATTCGGAGAAACGGAGTAATGTATTTACCACTATTTAAAAGATGGTGGTGGTTTTGAGTTTGAATCCCATTCAACCCGTGGCACCAAACAGCCCACTTTTTTGAGTGGTTGAAGACGCACTTTTGTGTTACGCTTTAACTATTTAATTGGAACATGCGATTGTTCCATACAATGCTTATTTTGGTTCGTACTTGGTTATGTTCCTTTGTAAATTTTAACAAGATTGAAATCAAATGAAGTAGTCTTTTCTGGTGAACTATTATTCTAGTTTGTTTTTCTTTTGTTTCTTTTACAATTTTTAATCATATAGCAGAATCATTTTAATATTCTTTGGTTTTGTTACAAAACTTTTGTAAATGTGGTTCATAAGTTAAGGTGAAAGTTGCATCTGATTATTGATCAGTTTGTTAAGTTTCTTATTGTGGCAGTGTTATATCCAAATTTTACCAGTGTTGGGTAGAGATGATTCTAGACATTGAGCTCGTGTACTTCTTTTATTCAAATTTTATCAGTGTTTTGTGCATAATGAATTTTACACGTGCACTATTGAGATTAATGTCATTTTGATAAATTGCTTGTTTGCAACAAACTGTGAATATTGTTGTTGTAGTATGTAATCCTGTGATTGTAATAGTTATACTTATATATAGCAATAGAGGGAGAAATCAGAAGGTGCATATAAGTTCCCTTTCTGCCAAATATGCTCAACATATAGCAATAGAGGGAGAAATCAGAAGGTGCATATAAGTTCTTTTCTGCCATCCTTAAAAAAAAAAGTTCTTTTCTGCCATATATGCTCAACATTTGATAGTGTTCTTAGAAATTGTTTTACTTTTTCAGCAACAATATAAAGCAGAATCATTCCTATGATTCTGTTCTTTGGATTATCTGTATACATCGATTGTTTAATAATGTTGTATTTTTTTAATGACAAATGTTATTAGTTAGTTGTTAGATTAATATTGTACTTCGACTTGTTCTTGGTTTGGCTTCTGCACAGAGAAAAAAAGGTGTATTTTGATGTTGACTTTTTAGAGATATCTAGAAAGACATTGTAATTGTTACATTAAACAGCAGCTGAGACATGCTGAAATTCAACACACCATTAAATTCTGCTGTCTACACTCTACATGTGAGAATTGCATTTGGTGTCTAAATTCAACAGCTAAACCTCATCCCATATTCCTCCTCCATAATTCAAAAATAAACAATCTTTTTACAAAGGTTCTAGGGACTGAATAATTCGAAGGCACACAAATAGAGTAAAGCAAAAAATAAACAAAGTTTGATGATTTTGAAAAGAGGAAAAAAAAAACAAAAAAGAAAGCTCAGATGTGCCAGTTTTCGCAACCGAAGTAAACGATAAGTGATGAACCCGTCACCACATTCGACACAAATTTCATCATAGCTATCATTTATTTGCACCAGCCGGGAATCGAACCCGGGTCTGTACCGTGGCAGGGTACTATTCTACCACTAGACCACTGGTGCTTTCATGTTAACTCAATCTACATATAGATACATATAGTTGCAGTCCGTTTATTTTATTTTTTTTTCTTCCCCTTATACTAGTTTATAAAATCAACTCTTTTAAAAAATTTAATTTAAAACTTTTTATATTGTTTAATATATATGTAGTATTTATTAAAGAAGGGTAGTTTTTTATAAGTACATTTTAAAGGTAAAAGAAGACAGTACAAATGATTTTTCCCATAAAAAGTTATACAACAAATTAATGAATTTAAAAAAGAGGGTACAAATTTTTTTACATTAAAATCTAATATTAGCTGTAGATATTACTTTCCTTCTCATATGACTTAACTTCTCTATAGAAAATCAACATATATACACTAGAAAACTAAATCTATGACTCTATATATAAGTAGTGTGGCCTTTGTAAGGGTTGTGGATCAAGTGATACATGTCTATTTTCACTAACCAATTTTTGGCTTTTTCTCTACTGTACTGATATTATAACAGCCTGCAATATGTCTGAATTAGTACAAGCAGTTTCACTTACTGAGGGATCTTATTGAGCTTACAGTAAGCATAATCTTTGTATTTCTTAGTCTTGAATTTTGGTGGGTTATCTTGGTTAACCAGCTTTGGGTGAGGCCCAACTTCTTGCTCTGGTTGTGGCTCTATGAACACTGGCCACGAAATTCTTGTTGCATCTTTGCTCACTGTTGTTCTGTGTAATACAGCCTTGTATTTTCCATTGCTCATTATCTGATATCACCATATATAAATCAGTTACACTATTTCTAATTTCAAATTTTTATCTCTCTTTCAAATTTTTGAAGAACCTATCCTCTATACATACATGCAAATTTTCTATAGAAAATTGATGCAAGAAATTCAATTTATCTCTTTATGTCACAAAAACAATAATCAAAACATTAAGGTACAATGCAAGACATGTATATATACCTCCATTTGGTCGCCAATGTGAATTACAATAGCCGAGGGGACATACTTAACATCGTACCAATGTCCATCTCTAGAGGCTTGAAGACCTTGAACATGATTTGGGACAAGAAGGGTGATACAACACATGTCTGAATGAGCTGGAACACCAAGAACAAGATCAGGACAGGGACAAGATGGGTAATAGTTGATCTTTAACAAGTGAACCATGTTATCACCCCCTGCATACTCCTTTAGCTCGTGACCTTCAAGCCCTAACCCTATTGACAAGCTTTTGAACAATTTGTCTACAACCCCATGTAGGTGTTTGCCGTATTCCTCGTTGATCTCTCTGCGGCCAACATATCAAAATTAATCAACCATATGTATCATGACTCATGAGTCTTATTAAGACCTACTACTCATTAGTAATAATTCACAATTTAACGACAAATTTACAATTATTTCCGTCTTTGTAGCAAAGGATTTAGTGACCTAATTTTTGTAATTGATTGCTAATTTGGTTTATAAATGAGTGTGACTGATTTGAGAAATGTTAAATCACTAGTTTTGCTAATATTAGCGATCAATTTAATTAATCATTGAGATACCGTATGTTTTATAGTATTATGAATTTGTTTTGAAAGATCAGAAATTAAACTTATTAGACACATCTATGTACATAAATGTATTTTTAGAACATGCATAAGGTAACCTGTAAGAAGGAGGATTTTTAGGCCAAAATCGATAGTTAACATCCGAAGGTGGCCATATCTTATGAAACAAATGATCAACCCAACCTCTCTTGTTATCAATATCCTTAGCAAGCTTAGATCCATAACCTTCAATAGATTTAGAATCAGGAGGTTTAGCATATTGCTCCTTTTCTTCTTGTGGTAACTCAAAAAACGTTTTTCCAACACTTTGAAGTTTGGTTATAAGTTCTGGAGGTATTTCATGATTAACAATTTGGAACATTCCCCATTTACAACTTGCATCTATGATTTCACGTAACACTTTTTCCTCATTCGGGTTACTAAAATCAATTAGAGGAACCTCTAATTGGGTCCCTCTAACAGTTGAGTTTCCAGGTTGTTCTTTTTCGGACCTAACAAACTCTGCTGGAATTGTTTCATTCGACAATGAAGCTACGTTTTGTACTCTTTGAGTCTTTTCCATTATTCCTTTTTTGTGTTAAACTAATCAAATGTAAATTTTTCAAAACTATATATACCTCTAATAATATTAATTAAAGAAAAAGTTGCTTATATAGTTTTATCTAATAAAAAAGTTGCTTATATAGTATTTCTAATTAGTTAGTGGGTACAATTTCAAGGCAAAATGATGGTGTGCTTACTTGCATGAAGAGGAAGATTTTTCTCCGTAAAAACGGGTTAATACATCCTCATATGATATGTATGTCACTATTTAATTGAAGTTAGTTTATGGTTCAAATTGTAAAAACTTTTAATTTGTATGCAACATATAAGCTGGTACGATATCGACCTTTGGTTACGGAAAATATCATTGCTATACAAAGCAAATGACATAATTACCAACAAAAGTTTCCCTCCAAAAATAATAAAAATTGTCAGACTTGAGTTTTTACCTCAACTCATTTTGTCTATATAAAATAGACTTATAAAATCGTATAAGTTTACCTAAAATTATATTAAAATTATTATATATATGACAAAATTTTAAAATATTAAATTGATTATAAAGTCAAAATGAAATCTCATGCTTAACCTTGTATCATACACAAAATTATTATCCCACAAAATCATAATTTTACATCTAACAAACAACCAATCAAAGAGAAAAAGTTTCATAAGCTTTTAAAAGTTATTAATAAAACTATCAAACAAAAAAGTAGAGTAAGGGTTTTACTGTTTCAAAATACTATGTTTGGTTCAATTTTGTTTCAATTATTAAGTGAAGTATTTAGGTAGAAAAAGATGTATGGTCAAGTGGTATGTGCATGTTGACTTAATGATCACCCTGGTTCAATTATTAAGTAGAGCATATAGGTAGAAAAATGTTGTATTTTAGCTAGCATCTCTGCGGTGAAATCTTTGCAGCCATTGACATGACATCTAGATAACCAAAAGAATGCATCAAATGTTTGTGGTTCCATTAACAGATTAGGCAAAAACTTTTGATATTTTTATCATTTAGGGAGATTTGTTATTTTTCTGCCGGATTTCATTTTGCAAGCATATTAATGACAAGCAAAAATTCAAGTGCGAGGCTATGATGACAGAAAATCATATAGGGTTTTTAGCGTCTTTTTAGAATCATTATAGAGTTAAATAGCAAGTTTTATTGTATTTTAGTAGAGCCATGGGCTCGCCTAAGACATTATGGGATAATAATAACAAAAGAGTGTTAGTGATCAAGATATTGACATAACTATTTTGTTCAAATGTCTTAAGTTGAAACAACCTAATCATTCTCCTTACTTTGATCAAATTCTTTAATTTCTTTTCTACAAACAAAACTCATGCCTAGTGCACCACCCCCAACTTACACATGCTATTAACAATTAATATTGTTGAGTACAAATTTCACAATCCATGTAAAAAAAACTTTATAAATTTTATTATTTGTCGACGAACTAATACACTTGTTAGTTTTTTATCATCAAATAGTGACATTTCATTGACTACTTTTGTAAAAACATATTTATATGATTTTTTATTTTTATATTATTTTTCTCCTACCTAAAGTCATTTTTCTCACTCGTCTTGTTCGACATCCACATCCCACACCCATTATTACACAATATCATGCGAAGCAAGTTTTTGTGTCTAAATAACATAATTGTCTCTAATTTGATAAGACCCTATTTGCAAGTTTTGACGGAGGAGATGAGAAGAAAATAAGGAAAAAGTTACATTTTATTTTAGCGTGAATCAAATATCATCCCATACAATTTTAGAGACTGATCCGTCAAATTGAATAGGACCCTATTAAATGATAAAACTCTTCATCAAGAAATCTAACATCTTATCATAAAGGATGTTTGTATAAAGAATGATAAATGCATTTTTTTTATTAATATATTTCTATATTTTGAGAGTAGATAATAAATTAGATTGAATTTGAAGAATTTATCTAAACCTTCCAAGATCGCACTCAAATATAACTTTATAGTTCCCTTATTTTATGAGGATTTTGTGTCATAAAGAAAAATAAACCTCCTCATTCAAGTTGATTGATTATCATTTCTTATATTCCTCTTTCTTCCACCCTTTCACCGAAGTTTTTCCCTCTCTTCCTTCTCCTTTTTGATAACTAGTTTTATTAATGAGGTTGTTCAATACAACATCGCTTCATAAATACCCAAATAGACCCTAAAGTTCTATTTGATGGTTAGAGGAGAGAGGAGGGAAGCGCTTTGGAGGGAGAATGTAAGAAGAAAATAAGAGAAATATTAGATCTTATTTGTGTGTTTTTGTACAAAATGATAAATAAATTATTTTTATTGCTATATATTTTTTTTAATGTTGAGAGTATTGTGACTAGGGGTGGACAAAAAACCGAAATCCGACCCAAACCGGTATTACCGTTGTCAAAAACGGATAAACGGGCGGGCCTATACGGGTCGTCGGGTCCGCGGGTGAACATTTTCAGTTTTATGTGAGTATATATGGGCGGGCTCGGATGTCCAAAATGGAACCAATGGAAACTGAAACCCGACCGATTGGCTATACATATCTCAATTTTCCTTCAAATACCTAGGGATGTGACCACACATCTCACTCGCAACAGAGTCTGAGACTCATAATTTGTCAGATACAATTACAATATATCTCATTGAATGTTGCAATAAACTTATTTTTTATTATTACTATAACAACAAGCTGTACTTTATTTTGTACTTTATTTTTTTTATTTTTTTTGACATTGCAAAATGGAAAAGAGATAGTACATGTTATATAATTTTGTATCAAAGAAAAAAAAACTTATGATGAGAGAGAATGAAGAGAGAGAAGGTGAGAGGAGAGATAGGGGGGTCCATCGGAGGCAACACGGGAAACAAATAAAGAGAGAGATACGGTGGTGCCACCTTCCTTAGGCGGTGGTAGACACCAAGACAAAGTCACAATCTCATTTTTTGTGTCAAATTTTCTAGAAGATGTGTCTTATGGTGATTTGTGGAAACTTTTTCTTACCTTTGGTCGCGTGTGGGAGATCTTTTATCCCGCGCAAACTCGACAGATGGAACCGGAGGTTTTCTATTATTAAGTTCAACGAAGTGGGTGAGGTGGAGGCGTCGGAAGCCAGTATGCAGGATGTGTGGTGGGGAGGTTTGAAGATCAAGGTAAATGTTGCTAGGTTTGGTAAGGAAGAGGTCGCAGTGAGTGGGAAAGCTGGTAAGGAGATTCCGGGGAAACCCAGGCTCGATACTGGTAAAAGCAAGGTGGAGGAAGGTGTTTCTTTCAGGGAGATGGTTATGAAGAATGCACGTCCGATTTTAGAGTTGAGGAAGGAAGCGGTGAAGCCAGTGCTAGATATTGTGCCATCTGAGGAGGTTCTGGAAGATCTAAAACTGTGTTTTATGGGCACGGTGCATCATTACTTGAAAAGGAAAGATCTTCAGACTTGTCTATTCATGGAAGGTTGGAGGGGCATCAAGGTGGTTTCCATGGGTGATAAGAGGTTTCTGCTTCGTGGTGATACTCCAGTTACCATCCCTTCTGTGTTGGAGGAAAAAAAGGTTTGGTGGGCAACAACATTCAAGAACATTAGAGCTTGGGCACCGCAGCTGGTGGCTGACTCAAGAAGAGCTTGGATCCAGGTTAGGGGGTTACCTTTGCATATTTGGGAGGAGGATTGTTTTAAAAGAATATGTTCTCTGTTCGGTGAGTTCGTCGATTTTGATGATTCAACGGCGGATAAGACTTGTTTGGATCAGGTTAACCTCCTCATCTCTACTAAAAGGATGGGGAGGATTGATGAAAAGGTTAGTGTCCAGGTTATGGGGGCAGTCTATGGTGTCTGGGTGGTGGAATCTGGTTTACCGAAAGTGATGGCGGAGGTAGATGTTGGTTTGGTTTCGGAGGAGGACGAAGAAGGAGTTAAAGGGTGGGGGGAGGAGGAGGATTTGGGGGGTGTGAATCTCTCCGGTGATGACGTGGATGATGATGATAGTGATGGCTCAGTGGGGCCTATGGTGGGGGAGGATATTATTGTACCAACCTCTGGAGACAGGAGACATTTGGGTATGAAGGAACAGGTGCTTTTGGACAAACAAACAAAATCTACTTTATTAGAGGACTTAATCTATGATGATGTATGTTTAGAGAGACAGGTGGCTGATCTTACTTCTGGAAAGCAGTTGTTGGGATGTGGGGCAGATGGTGTGGATTTAGAGGGGCCCCAACAGGGAACACGTGGTGTCATAGAGGAGGAGGAGTTTCCGGTTTTACATGAAGAGTATGGATTGGTAGTGGAGAAAGTCAACATCCTCATTCCAGACGCTGCAGTGGTGGGGCTTAACAGATCCTTGCCAGCCATTTTAGCATGTGAGGAGGACAAGGTGCAAAACGGGCCTTCTGAAGCCTTGAACCAGATTGGGCCTTCTAATTTTATTGGTGATTTGGGCTCAAGTGTGGGAGAGGAATCTGAAGAAACTATTTTTGATTTCTCTTTACAACATGGAGAAGTTAGCAAGAGGAAACCTATTAAGAAAGTGATCAAGAAAAAACTACCATTTGAGCACGGAACTCCTTAGTGCTTTCAGTTTGTGGAAGCCATGAAGGATGGTAGAGGCTTAATCAAACGTAAGGATAGGAAGCAGCTGGGAGGGTTGATGTATATACCTGATGATGTCTCGGTGGCGGGGGGACTCCAAAGGCGCAAACTGTGTCTTGTGGCCAACCAACACCGCCTTCAGGGCTTAGACTTATCATGGAGGAGTCAAGGTCTTGGGTGCCGGAATCTCCTATTAATTTGGGGAAATGTTCGAATAAAAAGGCCCTTGATGCTGCCCGGATTTTTTCTTTGCAAAAAACGGATGGTTTTTCATTTAAAATGGTGGACCAAGAGCTAGTCACCAATTTGGCCATTCTTGAAGATTTACAAGTTGTGAAAGATGGATTAAAGGGGAGAACTATAGGTGATCAATGATTGTGATGTCCTATAATGTCCATGGGCTAGGGGGGTAGGGTGAAGAAAAATATGGTAAAGGAATTGGTGAAAAAGAATAATGTTGATTTTTTGGCCATTCAAGAGACTAAATTTGAGGTGGTTTCTAATGCTTTGTGTCATAATATTTGGGGTGGTGTTGATTGTGAGTGGGCTTTCCTCCCATCCGTGGGTAATAGTGGGGGTATCCTCTCTATTTGGCGGAAGTCAACTTCCTCTATCCTTTTCTCGTTTACGGGATAAGGTTTTGTTTGTGTTTGCTTGGAGTGGGGAGTTTATAAAAAGAGATGCTTTGTTGTGAATGTATATTCAAAATGTGACCTTCCGGCAAAAAAAAAGATTGTGGGATAATTTAGAGTTGGTAAAAAACACTTTTGGTGATGGCTTGTGGTGTGTTATAGGTGATTTTAATGTGGTAGGTAGTCCGGGAGAAAGAAGAGGGGTGAATGTAGAGGTGTCTCCCGGAATGGTGTTGGAAATGAATTCTTTTAATTCTTTTTTGGTGGAGGTGGAGCTTCTTGATTTATTCCCACTTGGTAGAGATTATACTTGGTACCACCCTAATGGAAGAGTGATGAATCACATTGATAGAGCTCTTGTTTTGGAAGGGTGGATTAGTTGTTGGGGAAGCACATCTTTATGGGTCCTCCCGAGATCTATTTCGGATCATTGCCCGTTAATCCTTAAAAGTAGTGATCTCGATTGGGGACAAAAGCCGTTTCGCTTTAACAATTATTGGTTGGAAAATAGAAAGTTTAAGAAGTTGGTGGAAGAGGCGTGGAGAGGTCAAAGGGGCGAAGGGTGGATGGGGGTTGTTCTAAAGAATAAACTTAAAGGTTTAAAGGAGGTAATTAGAGAGTGGAGTAGGAAAGAATATGGGGATGTTACTTCTAAAGTGGATAACCTCATGGTGGAAATTGCAGAGTTAGATGTTATAGGGGAACGGGGAAGTTTGAGTGGGGTGGAGGTAGAGAGAAAGAAGAAGTTTGAAGAGATGTGGAGGTTACTTAGAAGTAGAGATGCTAGTTTGTTTCAAAGATCTAAGTCCAAGTGGCTTAAAGAGGGAGACGCCAACTCTAAGTATTTTCATATAGTTGGTGTAATTAAAATCAGTAATTTTTAATGTTGGTACATTTCTGATTGACAAATTCACTAGCTCATTCTCATTTTAATTGTAGCCGAGGCATATGGGTTGCCATTTTTACCGGCCTATAAGAATATCACCAAAATCCCATATGATATAAAAAAGGGAGTTAATTTCGCTTATGCCGGTTCAACTGCACTTGATGTCAAATATTTCAGTGGTAGTGGAGGCACTACACCAAAGGAATCATTAAATGTGCAATTAGATTGGTTTAAGAAGCTAAAACCTGACTTATGTAAAAGCAAAGAAGGTTTTGTCCTAAATCCTTGCATGTTATTTTTGTGTGATATAAATGGTTATCATCTATGTGACTAACAAAACCTTTGTTTTGTTATGAGTTCACAGAATGTGACAACTTCTTCAAAAACATATTGTTTATAGTGGGAGAGATTGGTGGAAATGATATTTTTTATCATCTTTCAAAAACTCATTGTTTATAGTGGGAGAGATTTGTAACTCATTGATAAAATTTACAATTTTATTTTACAAATCAAAAATATTTTTCTTCTTTTCATAGAAATAATAATACAAGTTTTTATAATATTAATACATAATGGTTGAAAAATTATGAATAGATGGATTCAGGTGATTAACAAAATTTAGTTACCGCTGAATAAATTGTTAGAACAATGAATTAAAACTAAAAAATAATAATAAGTGGAATATCAATGTCTGGGCCCCCGTAAGTGGGCGGTGGGATTGGTCCCCTCAGGTTAGTCGGTTCTTGGACCAGATACCGAGTTTTCAAAAAAAAAAGAAGAAGTGGAATATCAATGTGGGTGCAAATATGTGGAAATTTATGGAGCTATGAAAACCCTTTTGTGTGTGTATAATTGAATAATTAAAGTTGGAAATTTTGTTATGATCTCTAGTTTTAATATATGAATATTGTTATGATTACTATTTTTTTTCGTGGGCAGAAGATATCTATTTTGTTTTTTTAGAGGAGGAGATATCAAATTTTGTTACGATCTAATTTTAGTATATTGATATATTTTTAGACAATTTAGGTGGAAAAAACTGGAAGCAAAAACAATAGAAAAATAGTGACAAGCAAAACAAGCATAATCAATATGTGTCAATTAGTGTTTATGCTCTGGATGTTTTAAGTTTGATCTAACATCCCAACTTCGCAAAAATAAAAATAGCTAAACAAGTTCCAGCTACCAAATCAGAGAAATTGTTTCATAACATGACAAAGGGGTAAGCGTGACAGTATATATAGATTATCAATCTCATTTTATAGCAACCATCAATATCAATTCTTTGCTATCTTTCATTTAACACCATGAAGATCTTCATTCTCTTTGGTATCACCTTTGTATGTGGGTTTTTTGGAAACTTTATTTCAAATGCTAATCCTCTACCGTATGAAGCCATCTTCAACTTTGGTGACTCTGTAAGTGATACAGGAAATGCAGCATTTGATCACTGTCATACCCCAAATTTGGACCAGGGTCCCCGCTTTTTGTTCATTTTATTCGCATTTTTATTACATATTTTACCCGCATCTTATCTGCATTTTACCTTTCATTTTGTT
>Ga0099826_10000655_pt1 | contig 17877 bp, 9 predicted proteins | sample Mtrugardesep15_FD_76830 | JGI IMG/M metagenome (GOLD analysis project Ga0099826, IMG submission 76830) | Root nodule microbial communities of legume samples collected from California, USA - M. trunc garden sep15 | ecosystem: Host-associated > Plants > Roots > Nodule | place: USA: California... | reverse complement strand
GATTCTGGTTCGTAGCTTCTTCCATTGGTTGAGGGTGGACTTTCTGACTGTTGCTCTCACGTAATTGGGCCTCTTTGGCTGCAGTGGGTAGCATAGCTAACGCCAATGGAGGGACGGATGGACACACTTTCTGTCAACAGAATCGAAATTAACACAGAACCTGCAAGCTTCAAAAAAGTTCAATCAAGGTGGCGTTCAGTGCAAAATAAAACACCGAGAATGTGTGTGATCAAGCACAAGGGAGTGGAAGCATGTTTGAAACACATTCAACTTATATAAAATGTCAACTGCTAAAAGCAATGTGCCATCACATACTTAATTTCTAGCAATCAAATTAAATACTTGTATCATTTCAGGCGATGTTTCATACTTGGTGGGTTTTAAGTAGTGTTTTGGGACTTTCTCGTGAAAAAACTCATCCAAACATGTTCTGCTGCTTTAAAGATGTTAATTTACAATACAAGGAAAATAGGTGTACTTTAATTTGAGGGAAGAAAGAAAATAATATCATAGCATCGTACAAATGTCCATCAACACAAAGAGAAATAATCACTAAAGCAAATGATTACGACATTCTAAATAAAAGTATACAAATTACAATATAAGTAATCGTGGAAATAACATGTATGCAAGCAGCTACCAATCTGGAAATATGAGTTCAAACTTATTAATTGTGTCTGATACCATATAAGTTATAGTTTTCTTCAAGACGCTTTCTTTACATGAAAGAAAATTCATGTCTCTCTTCTCAAGCTTCTTAGACCTAGAATATTCCAGTTACAAGTCTACTCCACATATATGTCCAAAAACTAAATATTCTAATTGCTTTTAATATTTCAGTTTAAACATCTAGAATTTTAGAAAAGTTAACTATGGAATATAGTATACAGGAAAGAAATCTAGGTTCACTGATTTCGTTAAAATCATAACACAAACAAGGGCCTTGCATGGTAATTTGATCCAGAAGTCCAGTTCACAGAATCAATTTCCTGCAACATGAAGAATATAATTCTAACTACTAATTGGCAACAGTCACACTTGTCCTCTTCTTACATCTCCTCACTTCAAGTTCACTATGAACTGTCCCAAAACACAGCTATCATCTATATGTGGTTTAATCTTGAATCCAATGTCTCAAAATTCCACTATTCAGTTATAGTGCTACTATTTATGAATGAAAAAACAAAATTGGAGCTGCAACAAATAACATGAAATTGGATATAATACAGCGATTACGCTGAATTCAAAAATAGCAAGGCTTCGCAAGCCAAATCTAGAGCCGGTTTACTTCCCATGTTTCATGTTTTCACTTCAACTTATAAACATAAGAGAGTACAGATCCAATATGCCCCTTATCATTTTATTCTATACTTTTTTTTAAAACAGATACAGCATTTTCAGAATTTTGAAAATATCAACATTGTTTTATGGTTTCTAAAAATGCATTCTCACTAGCTAACCTTACACCTTCTTTCTATCATAATTGTTTACTACATGAGGCTTCTATCCCCTTGTTAGCAATTCAAAATAAAGACATAATTTAGAAAAAGGAAAATGAAAATACTTTTAGAAAGTAAACAGGCCCCTAGTTTGCAATCCTAAGTCACCCGAAGCTTATGTTAGAAAAAGTTGATTAATCAACTAACTTCCTTATTGCATATGATGTATATCTTCCAAAAAAATATTAAAATCTCGTAAAAAAAAAGAAGAAATAAAGACATTTAGTATAGGAAGTAACGCCAAGAAAGTCCTCAAGATCTAATCTTGAATCCAGTGTCACTATTTTAGCTATTGTGGTATAGCGGATAGTAGGATGGCTGCAATTCACGGCCGCGACAACTGCCACTGCTGAAGCCGGCTCGCTGGGAGATGGCGTCACACCGAGGTCCGAACCCTACTACGGCTATGCTATTCCTCTATAGCGCGCTATAGCGGCACTATTGACAACACAAACCCCTTCTAGTCTATTGCTAGTCTTAGCAACCTATTCTCTTTAACTGAGTTGTGGTTTCTTTATGAGATAATTTCATACCGATGAGAATGTTATGATTATTGATGATTTAAGCTTCTGGATGAATGATTTTGGTAGTTTTATAATGTGAGCGGTGGCTCAACTGATTCATTCAGGAGGCAAAGCTAGTATCTGTGCGAATATTGAGAAGCCAAAGCTGGCAGGTTTATAATGTGTATCTGAATTATATCATGATAGGACCTTTAACATAGTAAAGTATTAAAGTCACAGGCAGAAGCATTTATACTTTTAATCCTATATTGCAATTTAGACTCACAAAACTCGACTAAATTTCTCGGTAAGCAATGTAAGAAGTATTAACAAATTTACATAAAATTTACATGGGCCATTTTATGTTTCAATCACCCGGATTAATCACTTCGAACTTAGAATTGCTGTATTATTTTGTAAAGTACAACAAAATTCCTAACCATTAACAACTCAGAAAAATGACAGCAAACGTAGACACCATGAATATAGATGCATCTGTACGGTGGAAGTTACCTTTGAAAACTGTATATAAAATAATAGAAAAACAGTAACATTAGAGATCACAAATGAATTAGACATTTGAAATGTTATTTTGATTATCAGAATGACCATTTCATAATCCTTGCAGTAACATTTGGCAACCAGGAAAAAGAAGTGACGATATTGAAGGATGTTTGTCAAACATATGCAATAAGAGTGATGCTATTTCTTACGAATATGGTGAGACACGAATTGCAAGAACACGCCCAAAACAAAATCTGCAAAACCTTATTTATGCATATGGTTCTAGACTATAGTGCCACCTCAAGGAAACATAGCCTCACTGTCACCACTAGGAAGCAGACGTAAACAAATGAAAAATTATCACGTCACATGCTTGCTTGGAAAGGCCACAAAGCATTGAGCATCACTAACTAGCTTAATTGCAATTCCTACATCAAAAAGTATACTCTTTTGTGTGTGAGTTATTCGTAACATTTAGCATTATTCATCCAATAAATACCTAGGCCAGAGCACTATGCATGCATGGTTGACCTAAAATTGGACAAGATGGTAAAGGATTTTAATATGCGACTTACCCCGCTGTGGCAGCCAGCGCCCACTCTGCATCACCACAATTGACTACCTAGTTAGCACTACACTTGTTAGCTAACTACTATGAAAAAAGTGAAGGTAGAGGAAGACCATAAATCAGTTCAATGTCTAGAACAACATTAACATCAAAGACATCCTAAAATCAACATCATCATAATCTCTACATCCCCTCCTACATGAGCACAACACTACCAATCATTGAAAAAAACAAACATATAGGAATTAGGATCACTCCATTTTCATAGTAGTTAGTTCTTGATCCATTCCACACAACAGCCCTGAAAAAAGCATGACAACCTTTCCAGTACTTACCATAATACATACATGATTTTCTAATTCTTAATACTAATTCCAATACCTATTACCTATCACAAAACTATAGCGTAAAATTAAACAACAGCAGCCCCCCAAATACTAAAGTCAATGACACTAACACTAATAAAAAAAAGGGAAACAATTGGGTTTCAAATCCTATTCTCTTGCATGTCAATTTCACTAATCCAAAAGGCAAAAGTCAGTTCCCTTTTTCCAAAATTGAAGCATAGTTTGAGAAACTCACCTCAAATAGTGAAATTCCTCAAGAATTTAATGAAATCCCTCTGCCCTTTTGTTATGTTTCCAGCTAAATTTATAGTCTTCATGCTAAATTACTGTTGCATCTTCTCTCATTAGAATAATTACTAGTTTGCCATTATGTAAGTGAATTGACCATAAGCCCTTCACTTAATGATAGTTGACTAAAATGCCCACCATTTTTATTAGTTTTGAAATAAGAAAGTTATTGTTATTTTCATCTCTACTAGTAATTAGACTTGGGGTATTACAATAAGACTATGTTGTATCGATTTATTTTTTAGGTATTAAAAGTTATTATTATAATTATCTATTCGGGAACAGAGCTAAGGATGTGCAGTTGTGGTGATCGTGTTGCGTTGATCGTGTTGCGTTGAACAGGTACAATGGAGGACGGACTTCGATGCGGTGGAATCTTGCTCTTCGGCGGAGGATGGTGGGACTTGCAAAACTGACACCATTTGACACTCAAGTCAGTTTATGCTTGAGAGAGAGAGAGAGAGAGAGAGAGAGAGAGAGAGAGAGAGAGAGTGTGTGTGTGTGTAAAGGTGGGAATATTAAGATTGTACCTGGTTCGGCAATGATGCCACAATTGTATAGACAAGCTAGCTGCAACAGTTTTCGTGTAAACTGACGTCGGTTGCGGAAGATGGTTGGAGATCAAGGGAACAACCAAGATCATCTTAGAGCGGTGTTTCTGTACGTTTAGGCGCACAAGTGACATTCCCTAAGTGTCTTTGAGGCAGTGCATATGTCATTGGACCTTTGTAGATGCGTTGTTGTTTGGTTGAGGTCTGATCCTAAATAGTTGCCCCCAAGCCCTTATTGACTTTATAATGTAAGGAGTTTGTTTTCAGTTTGACAATCAGTGTCCGAGCTCAATACTTTTATGTTGGTATTGTGTTGTAAGGACGCTGCTGAAGAGCATTTGAGTGGCAGTTTAAGAGTACTGAGTGGGGAAAGGTGCACCATTTATTTATGGTTGAATTAAAACGACTGATGATGGAACTTCATATGATATTTTAGGCTATGTTTTTAGCTATTTTTTGTATATGAAGGCAAATAAGAGGTCATTTAAAGGAGTTGTCCATGTTTTGAGGATTGTTTTTTTACTATTTTTATTCGAGTTGTTGTAATTCACTTTTATCCTAAATATTGCAACTCCATAGGTGGTTTGAAGGATCGAGGATATGAAGAATTAAGATCAATGGTTCTTAGATGGTTTTTGAAGACAAAACAATTAGATTAATTTATTTATCTAATTGCCGAGTTGAATGACAATCCCCATGGAGATGATAACTTATTACTTTATTACTTGAGTAGGATTCCGTGCATTTGCCGATTCATACACCATTGACGACCCCTATTTCACAATTTTAGACGCGTTCCCCATGAACCCATGCATTGAGGCAACAAACTTGACGATGCTTAAGTACAGTTGACTCTTGAGTCTGATAGAGTTCAAATTCCAGACAATGTTCAGAGTCTAATGCAGCAGATAAAGTAAAGATAGAGAGAGAAGAGAAAGACACAAAGCGATTATACATGTTCCTTCCACAATCTGGAAGTAGTCATGTCCCCCTTGCACTTCCAAGGAGAGTTCACTAAAATCAATACCTGATTACAAATGCTCAAGCACACAACAAGAGACTTCCAAATTGTTACTTTCTGGTCATACTTTTTCTGCATTTTCGATTGAACATAGAGCCAGCTCTAATTGTATGGAGCTTGATCTCCTTATTCCGAATATAATCTCAATCTTCTACCAATTATCCATCAAATCATAAAAAAAACTTTGCAGTAAACGAAGCCCTCCCTATGAAATAGGTGTCATACTTATTACATTAACCTGGGGTTGATATTTATATTATTTACTGATCTATAATCTACGATGTTCATTAATTTCATAGCTTTAAATTTAGCCAAGAAAGCAACCGACCAAGGAAACAAAATATGATAAAGGAAAAACAAAAACTTTCATAGATTTTGGCATTCAAACGGTTTCATTTCCTTTCTTGAGTCATTTACAATAGGTGGATTTTGACTTGAGGAAAAGATTTATTAAGCATAAAAAAACACATCTTAGTAGTATAAGATGACAACGACCAGTCTACATATGTACGTAAGTAATGAAAGATTTATACCTAGGTTTTGACGTACATCCATTTTAAGATCAGCTTGGAATGTTTCCTCCTCCTCGTCTTCCACTTTTAACTCCTTCATCACCTTTGCTCCATTGTTTTCCAAAACTGATGGTACATTAAAGCAACATCACATTAACTTTCATATTTTGGAAAATACCTTCACAATATGGTATTTGTATATAGTATTTTAAATTTAAATATTACAATGACTTCATCGAGACTAAAAAACTGAAATAGGATTTCTACATCAACAAGTTTAAAAATATTGACATGATTCTTGCAGGAAAGAAGCACAAAATGATGCAATGCAACTTCAAAGAGTACAAATAAGATTTTGAATCTAATTGAACAGAACAAAAGTAGAGATTGATCAAAAACTTCTTTATTAAGAGAAGGATCCCACTGAAGAAAAACCATAATCTAAACTAGTGTTTCCAAAGAAAGTATAACTAAAATCAAGATACTATTATATATAGTATCAAACAAGCCAATAATACTTAACCAAAAAGATTGTATAGATTGAAATTTGGGACCTATCTCATCCTTACAAAACCGGCTTGTAAGGTGAGGAGTGCCTACTCTTTATAAACTCTGATCAAGCTTTCTATCTAACCGATGTGGGAAAAAATCCACCCCCTCAAAGAAAAGAGAACATAAGGCAACAAGGGACATATCGAAATTAAGGTGGGATTACCAACACACCCCCTCACACTCGGGACGGGATTTCCAACACCCCCCTTAACGCTCAGGCCCAATGGGCATGAAGCGTGGCAATGTGGAATCTTGACAACGGTAGCTCCTGGATAGGCTCTGATACCATGTTGAAATTTGGGGCCTAACTCATCCATAAAAAACCGGTTTGTAAGGTGAGGAGTGTCTCGTCTTTATAAGCTCTGATCAAGCTTCCTATCTAACCGATGTGGGACTAAATCCACCCCCTTAAAGACAAGACAACATAAGGCAACTAGGGAAGATCACAATTAAGGTGAGATTACCAACACACCCCCTCATGCTCGGGCGGGATTTTCCAACAGAATACTAGGGCGATCAAAAATCAAAATTTGTAGCAACATTTACCAGTTAATCTACCATTCAAAACATCACACAGTCATAATCCAAACCCACATATAAGTGATCCCGTGAGAAGATAACTAGGGTACAAAATGGACAAGATGCCAAAAAAGATAGAGCATAAATGGAAGAAACTGTAATGAATAGAAGAGCCTGATTCAACTTTATTTATATACCTTCATACACATATACGTTGATGTTGCATACCAATTAAATTTAATTGAGTCAAATACATCTGGTAAAACCCTAATTGGTTGAGAATAAATATATGTCCCAGTATTACATGGAAATAATTTTTCAGCGAGATTAAAACTTACAATGTTTGGCATCTTGATTGACAATATTTGTATCCTCAATATTTTTGTTGTGTTCCAACTTTCCATCAACCATTTAAGACGAATTCTTATTCCATTTAAGTTTTTTTTCCTGCACGCTGATCAGGAAAAGGTAGACCATTCTCTGGAACGATTCCATTGAGCATATCTGTGGGAAATGATTAAAAAAAAGTGAGGAACCAAAGGCTAGCAATTAAAAACTGCATTTTGAGACACCACCAACCTTGTTTAATTTTTGAGTGGTGCAAATTATTAATTCTTTGGGAAGAGGTATCGGCTGAAGATTTAGTCGCCATCATGGAACCATTTGTTGTGGTATTAACCACAACCCCCAGATTGCTTGGGCACCCATTCTCCTTTGCCAACTGTTCCTGGAAAAAAAATGTGTGTAAGTTAAGCGGGTGTATTTCCAGCAACACCTGATTCTTGGCTTTAAGTATTTTCTAAAAAATTGTATGTTTAACTATATGTCCATTAATTGTACAATAGTAACTTGAAGATTAGTAACTAGAAATTATGTCTGTATTCCTACCTGCATAGGTAGTCTTATATGTTCTTGCACATCCAAGCCATCAGCAACATGCTTCAATTGACAATCTTTGGCCTCCTTTTCAATCCTTTGTTGAAGTTCCAAGGATTGTTCAAGCTTTTTTTCCTCCTCTTCAAGCTCAATTTTACGTCTAAATTCCTCTTCATGGTGTTCCAAATCATCATCATTCATAGAAACAACTCCATGATCTTGAAATTCATTGTCACGTGATACTAGATCGGAATTGCAATAAAAACATTTTTAAGGAAAGATATATCGTCTCTAGAAGATTACATAAAACATGAAAATTGAGAAAAACAAAGTGAACATATCATGACTCAAGAGTTGTAGACTGAAGCAAAGGGTGCATAGACTCAAATTGATCAACCATAACATTATCTACATGCCTCTCGGTTTGCTCAACCATACCATCTTCGGTAGCACAAGAGGAACCTGTTGTTGCCATGTCATCAATTTGATCTTCCAAAACCTCAGATTGATCAACCATATCATTATCTACATGCCTCTCGGGTTGATCAACCATACCATCTTCAGTAGCACAAGCGGAACCTATTGATGCCATGTCATCAATTTGATCTTCCACATGTCTCTCGGGTTGATCAACGTGTACTAAGGAATCTACATGCCTCCCAGGTTGATCAACCATACCATTGTCTTTATGCCCCTGTAGATAGTTGATTACCAGCATCCCGTTATTCCACTGCTGAAACTCGGAATCAGATAAAAACTTTTGGGTAGCCGGTCCCCTATTTTCTTTTCTCGTAACTGGGTTGTGTCCACATTATCTGATTCACATCTACCGCCTCAAGTTCTTCAAATGGTTTTTGGACATAATGATGTGTATGGTAATGTACAACACTCACAACAAATTGGGGCCAAAAGCAGCTTGTACATTTTTTGAGCCGTTAGAATAGGCCGATGAAGATCAAATTTGTACGACTTCCATTCTATTATCTAATGAGAACGATTAAAAATTAAACTATGTACAATAGCTTTGAAATTCTATTGGTAAAGAAAACAATGAAATTGACTTACATTGTCAACATTGTCGTTAAGAGTGTCTAATACTTCTTATACTTTGCTTAGTTACTTTGGTGTGTGGTTGTGCGAAATATTGCTTACCGCCTCCACAACTGGAAGAAACAAAGGTATTTGTAGCTCCTTCAAGTTTAGATTGATTCCAATGGCTGTTCGCAATATTGGAATGCGGATAAGAAAAACGCTTGCAAAAAGTAATATTTCATTAAACTTAAACTGCAGTTGCGTATGGTAAAATTGGTTCAACGTTTTCTACAATTTAATTATTAAAGAAAAAAAGAACTAGTCAACTTACCAATACAACCCAAAGGTTGCCATCGATTAGACTTTTTTGTTATCAACCTCCTTCGATTTGCGAATACCTTCGTACAGGTATGCGAGAAGAGCCCACCCCATGCCTAATTATTCATGATGAAGGTTTTTGTGAATATTGATGGAAAACCAGTTATTAGTGTGAGAATCATCAGACCAAGTCCAGTCTAAACGAGTGTTCAACTCAATGTCTTCATCATTATTTTTCTGCTGGGATGATGTTATAACATTAGTATCATTTACCTTATCTCTTTGAAGTCTTTGATGGAGATCTTTAAACAACTTGAAAATATATGACTTATCTTTCGAAAAATTCACCCCAAGTAAGTCTTGAGTACTCATTAACAACCACATCAATGTTTCTTCTTCCACCAACATTTTTAACTTGCGTACACCCAATAGGATCCGGAGGAAGTTCAAGAACTTTTGAAGTGATATGATGTCGCAGCTTTGGTTGTGACACCTTGGTTTGCTTTCCAAGTTGCCATTCTTCATAACCTTTTCTTTCTTCTTTGGTCATAAAGCATGTGGAAGAGTATGAGGATTCTTTAGGAATCCACAAGCAACAATTATCTTTTGACTTTTCCTCTTTCATAAGAACATCTTGGTTTGATTTCCAAGTTGCCATTCTTCACAACCTTTTTTTTCTTCTTTGGTCATAAAGCATGTCGAAGAGTATGAGGATTCTTTAGGAATCCACAAGTAGCAATTTTCTTTTGACTTTTCCCCTCTCATAAGAACATCATTCTTTTCATCAGTGACCAAGCATTATGACTTGGTAAAATGGACTTTCAACCCTTGATCACACAACTAACTAATGCTAATCAAATTGGCAGTCAGTCCTTTCACAAGTAGAACATCATCAAGTCTAGAAATTACAGTACAAAACAACTTTCCAACTCCCTTGATTTCACCTCTACCTCCATCACCAAAAGTAACAAATCTGGTTGAATAAGACTTAATATCCACCAAGTACTTCTTGCCTCCAGTAATGTGCCTAAAACATCCACTGTCAGAGTACCAATTCTTTCTAGGTTAAGCTCTAAGGGTTGTGTGAAATATGTGACTAGTGTTGATAACCTTAGGTCTCCATTGTTTAATAACATGATTAGACTTAGGTAGTAACGGTTGTTTAGGATAACCATACAGTTTAAAGCAATAGGGTTTCATATGACCATTCCTACCATAGTAATGACACTTCCAGGGTACAAACATGGCTTTGTTTTGTTTCTTTTGCAAATAGAAAGGATGTTTAGACATGTTATCATACTTTATGAACTCAATTTTATTTTCTGGAGAAATAAACTCAGTTTTAGGAGCTTCACCTTGTTTGTTCAGAGATTGAGAGTTAAATCCTACACTTGTAAAGTTTTTAGACCTTTTTCCAACTAGGAGGATTTCATCTAGCATGTCATAACCATTATTCGGCATCCTAATAGAGTTGGTCATGATATCTAGTTGATAAGTCAAAAACCTTACCTCATTTTTCAAATTAAAAACAGTGGATCGAAGTTTTCCCTTCTAAAACTCCAATTTGATTATAATTTTCCTTTGTTTTTCTCCTTCAAGAACAATTTCTTCATAGGAATCAACCAGTTCATCATAGGTAACAACTTCATCATCAGATTCACATCTTTAGTAAGAGTTGTGATATGATTAGCACTTTCATCATTTGGTTCTTCTTCAGATTCATCTTCATCAAACCAGGAAACAGAATAGCTTTTCTGCTGTTTCTTGAGATAAGTAGGTCACTCAGGTCGAACATGACCAAAACCCTCACAGCCATAACATTGAAGACGTTTTCCTTGGTTGAGTTGTTCTTCGGATTTAGTCTTTCTCTGGGAATCATTTTTTTTGCCAATGTCAGACGAGATGTTCATGACATTAGGTATACGTCTTTTATCTTTTCTCTTCAGGATATTGTTAAATTATCTTCCAAGAAGTACCATAGCATATGATATTCCTTCATAAGTCTCCAAGTCACCTTGAGTTTGTTCATCACTAGTGTTAGACACAAAGGCAATTCTCTTGTTTTTCTTTTCAGACTCATCACTGATAGTCATTTCAAAGCTTTGAAGTGACCCAATAAGTTCTTCAACTTTCATGTTCTTAATATCTTGGGCTTCTTCAATAGCAGTTACTTTCATATCAAATTTCTTAGGTAGAGACCTAAAAAAAATTCTTACCATCTTTTCTTTAGTCATCTTTTCTTGCAGGGCACCAAAAGCATTTGCAATGTCTAGGATGTTCATGTGAAAGTCTTGGATGGATTCATCATCTTTCATTATAAGATTTTCAAATTTAGTGGGGATCAACTGCAATTTTGACATCCTAACCTTGGATGTACCTTCATGCGTAGTTCTCAAGATATCCCATGCATCCTTGGCCACAATACAGTTATTTATCAATTTGAACATATTTTTGTCAACCTCATTGAACAAAGCGTTTAAGGCTTTGGAGTTTTCAAGTGCAAGCTCATCTTCCTCCTTTGACCACTCCTCTTAAGGTTTTAACTCAGTTGTGTCCTAACCATCCTTATGCTTAACCAAAGGATGATCCCAACCTTTTAGAACAGCTTTCCAAGTCTTACTATCAATAGACTTAAGAAATGCCACCATGCACATTTTCTAGTAATCATAGTTGGACCCATCCAAATCAGGTGGTTTGTTGACTTGTCCTCCTTCCTTTTCCATAGTACCAAAAAATATATTCCCTGAAGCTCACCCATAAACAGAACATGGTGCCTGCTCTGATGCCAATTGAAATTCTAGCATGCAGTAAATATATTGAACACGATGTCAAGACAAGCGAAATGTCAAGTAAGATGTCAAGACATCGTGACAACACAATTAACAAATAACAACTTTAATGATAAAGGCAGAAAGTAAAAGGTACAAGTTATTTGTTAACCCAGTTCGGTTCAATGTCACCTACGTCTTGGGGCTACCAAGCCATGAAGGAAATTCCCTTATAATAGTATTAGTTTGAAGCATACATAAAAACCTCAAGTCTACTAGCTTCGCACCTAATCACTACCTATGTAATTTCTATCTAAGACACTCCTAGATATGAGACCTTCCTCTCACTTCCCCTATATCTCACACCTGTGATAAACAACAGTTGTAAAGAAATGGAGACAGACTCCTTGACAGCAGAATCCACTCTTGCTTACAAGCTTACGAGTGATTCAAAGTTACAACTCGATTAACAGGCCAACCCAAGCATCAACGTGATACAAGAGTGGCTCACAAATAACAAGGACAAACTAAAACCCTAAATGACACTTTTGTAAATGAAGGCTTTAGTGATGAATTAGGTCTTGAGTCTTCGTTTATATAGCCTGATGCAGAATAGGCTTGATGAACCAATCAGACTAAACACTCAGCTGATCAATACGATTTACATCACACTATTTCTGAAGCAAATATATTGTTTCCTTCAATGTTACAACATCACACTTTAGAAACACGACAAAGCTAAACCACCTATCATTGCTTCCAGAAAAACACGCTTCTTCGTCAATACTCCACGTGAATAAAATCTTCATAGAATCTTCAGAGATCTTCACGTTTAAAAACAATCTCCAAGAAAGCGGAACAAGACACCCTATGATGTCGTACCAACATGCCAAGACAGTTTGTCTGACATCTTGCTGGAACACTTGTTTTAAGAAAATGCGGCTAACTATAGTCTAGAAACCTAACAAAAATAATAGTAAACCTTAAAAAATGAATTAAGAGAAATATTCATTAAAATATTTATAATTAATTTCTATCCAATAAAGTTTTTTTATTTAGCCAGATACATCATGCGGTCTTTTATGTTTAATATTGTATCACATTGGTCGTTTACGTATTTTTTAATTTTATGTCTATCCTTTATCTGTTCAACAATTTACAATGTACTCTTTTATGGATTCTCCGTTACAAGACGCTAATTGTCCGTTAAACACCTCACACAACTTATCCAAATCAATAAAAAAAAAATTCACAACTTTTCTTAGAAAAAACTCAAAATCAAACAAAAAAAATTTTCTCTCTTCATCTTAAAAAAAAACGAAAACCATATTCATCTCCATCCCTATATTTCTCTCAAACCAAACCATCTTCCTCTCACAATCTTTCATCTCAAAAATTTCAAACAAAAACTCTTTTCTCTTGCCACAAATTAATCAGATATTAGTTTGATGTTTCACAAATAAGAAGAAGAAGTAGGAAATGAAAAAAGGGGGGAAATCAACTTGTAAAGAATTTGATTACAATGAAAGAAGGTTTAGGATTGGTTTGAGAGGAAGAAAGAGATAAAAGTGCCATTTGAGTTTTATGGGTTTTTTAACTAAAATGATGAAGATCTTATATGTCAAAATTTTAACCACAAATTAATCCAATCGCAAAAATTGAATAACGCTATTCAAATCAGAACATCAAACAAAACCAACTCACCCATTCTCTATCTCTCTCATCGTTCCTCCATTCTCCACCTTCAGATTTCTAACCTAATGTCAGATCTAAACCTTCCATCATTTTATAACCAGATAGAAGCCATTAAAGCTCCCAAACAGAAAACCTATAACCGATTTCAACCATTAGAACACATAAATCACAGAAAAAGTCACAAACAAACACAAAATCCATTCGATTTCACTTCTCTTAGATTTTTTAGTTAATCCTAATATCTTCCATTTGTTATCAAACACACAAAATTAATTTACATTCATTGTTCACAGAAAATATACAACACCAAAACATAGTAGATTAATTAAAATCGAAAATCATATGATTCAATACATACAATAAACAAGAACGAAAAAGGAGAATACTAAATGAAATGGTATTCGAAGAAGAACTGTTACTAGGTTAAGTTGAATTGAAGAGAGAAAATGACCAACGAAGACGATGGCCACGGAGAGTTGTTAGTTGAACCTGACACAACATTTTTTTTTATTTGAGTTTTTTTAATAAAATAATTAAAAAAATAATAAATTTTTGCTTAATTTGATCAGCCACGTCAATGTATTATAACGCTGGATCATCAAAAGGGTAACAATGTAAATTCTTAAAAAGATAAATGACCAATATAAAATTAAAACAATGTAAAATACCAATGTATACAAACGATAAACTTAAAGACCATAGATGCATTTGACCTTTTTATTTCCTTGCAATTTATTGAAATTCAGTACAACATATTTTATTCGAGACTCGTACTATTTTCTATGTTGCTCTAACAACGAGGAAAAAGCAACAAGTATTTAGTACAAGAGAATTAAAAATACACATACTTTGCATGATATAAATCAAACATTAATATTTTCCTTTCTTTTCTGTGACTTGGTTTTTAATTCCAACCACGGGCTCCTTTGCGAGGAGCACCATAGATTGTGATATATCTAAATCACAAAGACGTGATTTTACCATATCCTTGAGCTCAATTAATGAATCTTTCCATTCCTTAGGCTGGCTGAGTAGGGCCGATTTGTATTCTTTTAGCATCTCCTCATCGGCCTTATCTTCCTTTTCAGCCTCACTTATATCAGCCAGCACCTTCTCATGTTGTTGGTTCAGATCCTCTATGTTAGAGGAAGGGGTTTCTAGGACATCGTTTAGATCGAGCTCTTGTTGAAGAAATTTAGATGCAATAGCATCAACACCAGGGTGGCCAAAAGAGTAAGGTTTATTCCCAGGAGAGAACACAACAATAACAATTTTGGCCCCACACAAGATGGCAAGCTCATTTGCTTTTTTGAATAACCCCATTCGACGCTTTGAGAATGTGACTTGCCTCGCCTCTGGTTTTGTCACTATCGCCATCTCAATTTTGCGACGACCCATAATTCCTTTACCACTTCTGACTATTTACTACTACAGTGAGAGAGATGGTAACTGAGGGGCTATTGTAAATGTTGTGGGTACATTCTGTCCCTATATCTCTTTATATAATAAGTTAATTGTGTTTAATTTTGTATTAAAATACTTTTTAATAATTTATTGTATTAATATTTCCTAAAAACAATTTTTATTTACTAACAATTTTATAATATCTAAAAGTTTTTGTAATTTTCTTATTTTACAATTTTTCTTCTAAATATTAAATTTTTAGCCTTTTATCTGCTTATTATTTTAAACTAGTTGTGGTAATTAGTAATAATTATAGGAATACTTTTTTTCTTTCAAAAAAATAACTGTAGGTATAGAAAATGTAATGAAAAATAAGAAATATAAATCATATCTTTAATACATGTATTATTATATGATTTTAATTTCTAGCTTGAAGCCCTAGTTTAGTCCTTGAGAAAATTCACAAGACCCAACTTAGTCCCTGAAAAAAAATAAAAACAACTTTTTATCTATAAGAAAAATAAACCGGGATAAGTTAGTCTTAGCCCTTTTACACTTTGTTTGGTTCATGGAAGAAATATAGAGGTTAGAAAAGAAGTCGAAAATTAGAGAATGTTTAATAGTTGGCATGAAAAAGTTGAAGGAAAATATGATAGAAAAGAAATATATGTATTCATAAATACACATAAACATATTACAAAAATGTGAAATGACATAATTATCCTTAAATGGTCAACGATTTTTTTTATTTAATAAATTAATGATAAAATGAAATAAGTTTTAGAAATATTTTTATGCATTAACATTATATAGTAAAATAAATTTTATTTATTTAAATATTTTTATTGAGGGAATTAATTAATTTAAATCTTAAAGTTATCCTGATTTCTTTTTTTCAAGCACTAAAAGTAGTTTTTATTTTTCCCATTGTATAAATTGACTTTTCCAAATTTTCTATGGGTATAGGATCTGTTTTCACTCTATTATTAATTATTAAATTAAAGAAAATATTTAATTTTTTTTTCTTTTTTTTATTTTCATTTTTGTAATTTTCATTAACTATAATAAATTATTTCTTTATTATGATTTTATTTTTTATTATATTAAGTTTTATATAAGGATGTTTATATCATTTTATTAATACACATATTTTTTCCGTCATATTTTTGTTGGATGAAAATTGATTTGTACAATTCCTCTAAAGATTTGATGATAACAAAGTATTGAAGAACAATTGGATATGTTAATATATGTTTAGGTGTGTAGGACCACTGATTAAAATTTAACAAGGTCTGAACATGTATAACATCGTCAGAAGCACAAGAGAAGCTGAAATACTATGGTTTGATAAAACCTTATTCCCCAAAGACGCTTGTTTCCCTAATTACTAACTAGTTACATCATACGTTTGGTAGAGCACCACCCAGTCTTAGTAATGTCTCCTCCGAAGTACCTACAACTAGGGCCAACTCTCTTTCGGTATCTTTGGCTAGTTAATAATCACTTACTTCCTAGACAGATAGTTAGTAGTATAATGCTATAAATATCAAGATATAAGCAACAAGATAGTAGTAACAATGTTAGACCCTGTCACAACCTAAGTACCTAGTCTAGGGTTACGCTCCTTTGGAATAAATAACTAAATTAGGAACTTAATAGCGAACAAAAGAATAAATAAAATAAACGACATATTATATTAAATAAATATCCAACAAAAATAAACAGAGATTCATCTTAGAACTCTAACCTAAAAAGATTTAGTTACACATGGTAACTAAAAACAAATTACTAAAGATAAAAACATACCCTAGAAAATCAATGAGAAGATATAAACTCTCCCGAAATTCCAAAGTTGCCTTCCTCTTGAATTGCCACAGTTCTGAACGAGAAATTCTGAACGAGGAAGGCTGGTATTTATAGTGAGAGTTTCTACCTAGGTTTGGGCTAAAAGTGCGGGCTTTACCCAAAATAATAGTAGGAAAGGATGCTTGTGCCCCATATTTCAGATGCACGGGGTACATACTTAGCGTACCTAGCGCATGGGTGTATGTAAAAGCCATGCCCTAGGCGCATGAATAGTGCACTAGGCGCATGGATGCCATTCCCATGTGCTAGGCGCATGGGGTCTCTTCCTGGGCACAAATTCTTCAATTTTTCGTCGCTTTAGGTCTTCGTCTTCAAATAACTTACCTCGAAACTTGGGATTAGATTTCCTCCCTGTTGTAAGTCTCACAAGGCCTCTTGAATCTTCATTCTTTGTATTCCTAAATCTTCATAATTCTTCAGATGTTCTTGATTTGCTGATTTGCATGATTTCTTCATGAATTACTTCAAACCCCCCCTAAAATTGCTATGTTCCGAGAAAACTAGAATTATAGACTCAAATATAGAAAACATTACAAAAGTCCCGAAATCATAGGCAATTGTTCTAATACTCCTCCTTTTTGCTGCTAAATCCTACTGTAAATAACTGAAAAACATGCTAAGAATAACGTAAGATGATTGTTATACCCTCATTTTGGACCTAAAAACTACTCCAAAACTTCTTTTTTTACTGTTTACCTCTAATACTTTTAAATTCACTGTGTTTTACTCTGCAATTTTCTACCGTGCTTCAAACGCACATTTCACTGCTTCTGTCTCCAATTTTCTTGCATGTAAAATCATCCAAAGTGTTTTCTTGCATTACAAGCCATTTAAAAGGGTCTCTAAAACCATTGCATATTTTCCTGCATTTATACCATCCTTTTTGCATAAAATCATACAAAAGGGCAGTTTGGTCATTTCCTACAGAGGTACCCATTTTAGTCCCTACAATTTGTTTCTGAGTCTTTTCAACTTGTCTGCATGGATCATCAACCAGCTTCTGTCTAAAAATCATTTTAGTTTTGCATCTGAGTCAGTCTGAGTCAGTCTGGGT
>Ga0099826_10000654_pt1 | contig 17901 bp, 9 predicted proteins | sample Mtrugardesep15_FD_76830 | JGI IMG/M metagenome (GOLD analysis project Ga0099826, IMG submission 76830) | Root nodule microbial communities of legume samples collected from California, USA - M. trunc garden sep15 | ecosystem: Host-associated > Plants > Roots > Nodule | place: USA: California... | reverse complement strand
CAACGCCATGTTCGGCTCCAAACTCTCAAAAAAAGCAGCAAAATAATTAAAAGCAGTTTCAAATCTTTCAACAAAACCAACCCGAGTCGTCAAACTAGCTTCATATTCACCTAAAGTAACAATCTTAGGATTCAATGATTTCGCCAAAAGAAGCGCTTTTTCAACGGAATTCATATTCTCATCCAAAAGATTATACAACTGAAGCATAAAATTAACAGCTAAAGCCTCATTTGGTTGAATACAAAAGCTTGATTCATCAAGAAGCTCAATAGGCGTAAGGATCGGTGTAAACTCAAAATTTAACTCTAGAAGTTTCGCAAACTCGGATAAACGATTACCGGTAGCTGAAATCGATGAAACTGGTGAAGTTCCTAAAGCCATAGCAGGTATACCAGAAATTCTTACACTATTAGGTTTACCAGAAGAACGAGTTGCAAATGCTTGTAACAATGCAGCCCATTGAATCCCTTGAACAATTCCAAAATCAACTATATGAATATTGTTGGATCCTTCAGTTGCTTCGAGAATCGCTTGATTTGCGGTTAAATGTGCGAACTTTGAATATGGGCATGCGTCGTTTAAGGCTTTGTAAGAGAGTGTTAACTCTTCCCATGTAGTAGAAGAAGAATTTGAAGAAGCTATTGAAGATTGTGCGGTGATTTTGTTGGTTAAAGCTTGTGAGAAATAGAACGAAACTCGTTGATTAGGGTTTCCGTTTTGTGAAATTGATTTGTTGAGATGGGTTAGGGTTTCAATGGCTTGATTTGGTTTTTGGTTTTCGATTAAGGAAGCGATTTCGGTTAGGGTTTTTAGAAGTGGGTTTGTGGAAGATGAAAACGACGATGTTGTTTCGGTGGTGTTGGTGTCGTTTTTGCGTTGCGGAGTGGGTGGTTGGGTGGGGATTTGAAGCGGAACGGTGGCGGGTAGGAGAAGATCCGGTTGTGGTGAGAGTCGGGTCGGGCATGATGAAAACGGGTTGAGATGGAAATCGGAGTGGTTGTCGGCGGCGGACATTAAGGTATCCATCCAGTCGTCGGAGTCGAAATCGGAGAAGCGGAAGGCGGTGGAGTGAGGGTCGAGTGGTGAAGGGAAGTTGAAAGCGGGATCGGCGTTTTCAGTACCCGACCCGACTTGGAATGGGTCGGTGAAATCGGTAGGTGGAAAAGATAAAGGTGGTAGTGATGAAGAAGAAACTGGAATGTTGTTGTTGTTGTTGTTGTTGTGCCATGGATGTAGTGAGACAGAGAGAGGGTTTGTGATACCTAGAATGTTTTGGTGATGATGATGTTGATGTTGTTGGTGGTGTTGTTGTTGTTCATGTTGTTCTTGTTGTTGTTTTTGGTTGATTACTTGTTGTGCTATTGCCATTAGGTTTCCACTGTCAGCGCACATGTAAGCCATTCCCACCACCTGCAAATTCAAAATATTCAGTTATATTCTTTCAAGAACTAAAAAAAAATATATCATTTGAGTTGAAGTTTAATTAGATGTATGAGAGAGAGGAACCTGTTGTGTGTAAGATATGGTGATTGATGATGGTGTAATAGATTGGTTTGGGTGTGGATGTGTAAAAGTGTGAGTGTGAATGTGAAGTAGAAAAGAGTGTGTAAAGGGGAGAGAGTGGGTTTTGATTGATTGAACCGTTGAAGTGTGTGTGTGATTTGGAGTGGAGAGAAGAGAGGCAAACACACACTCACACTCACTCGGGAGGGAGAACCTAGAACATTGAACGACTATAAAATGAAAATGTCTTTCAAAATGGGACCATCCTCGTGCTCTTGGTCCCACACCCACTCTTACATTTTTATTTTTTATTTTTTAAGGGAACTAGCTTATACCAAATTACCAATTCATTGAAAATCAAGTCTCATGTACAAATCTAATTTTAAGTTCGATCATTTCGTGCAACAATTTTTTGTTACATTTTTCTTTGAGTATTAGAGGGTTAAATAAGACGGTACATTAAAGAACAAATGTGAACTAGCTAAAGATGGATTATCATCACTAAAGGGTGAGAAGTTATATTTGTTTGTCTTTAACTAAGCTCGGTATGAGAATTTAAAAAAAAAATTAAATTCAAACAAAATGCTCCAAATTTGGTAATGTCATTGTTGCCTCGTTGAAAATAACCCACTCCTTTGTTTGAGTTTAGACAAAAACCATATTCTCACACCCACAATATAGCATCATATAGACAATGCTTCCTCAACTTCCATCAAACTCAATGGAGAGAACTAGAGAATCTTTACAAGCATAAAACAACCATTTTTTTACTGTGAATACACATCTCAATCCAAAATTTGTTTTGGGGGGGAGAAAAGAGGCATTTATATTACATTTGTACCTGCCTTAGGCCGGTTTCGCCCGTCTATGAACAACATCCCTCTTTGGTTACTGCTAAACTGTTATACCCATGTCGGGACAACACTCGACCCCCTGTCTACGTTGGCTAACCTCCAATATTCTAACATGTGGTTTGCGCATTTAAAAATCCCGGAACTTATCTCATCAGCATGTTGCCAAAGTTTCAAATTTATGCTCTTCCATATACTTCACAAAACAGTTGCAAATCGCTCAGTTTAGGATACATGAAAGTGTTGCAACAACACAAATATCACAACCTTTTATATTATAGTTTTGTTGAAACGCATGACTTTATCATCCCACATATTAGCATCTTGCCAAACATGTACTACATGTGGAAATTCAAATAAAATGGTAATGCTAACTTTGTAAGCATCGTCACATCCGCCCAATTCATTGACATGAAATGCCTATACTACTTAGTCTAGCTCTTGTAGGAAATCAACCCCTACAAACTCTTCCAAAGGTTCTTGACGCTATGAGGGACTTTGAGTCACCAAATATCACATCACTGCCTGACCACTACAAATGGGAGGTATGTGCAATACTCTTCGTACATAATTTATAAACACAACAAACATATTAGCGACCATCCTTCACGGTTATCCACATCATTGAATCATTTGTTACTTGTTAGAAAAACTGATTACTTACAATTAACTCGGTTGAATATGGGTCGAATAATTGACTTATAAGAGTGAGTCCCAGGTTTTACTCAAGTTATCAATTAAATTGTTAACCATGACATGTTGAAGGTGTGCATTGATCAGACTTAATGGATACACACACACGTCTCACTAATAAGAGGAATAGTAGACCCAATACCGATGCACCAACATGCACCACCTCTCACCATAATTTTGGCACTAAAAATGTTTCGTCGAACGTAGCTCAGGTTATGGTCAATTCTCGAACCAAAATAATTGTTATTTGGGAAGTATCTTGCTTTAAAGAGTCGTGACACAAGACTGTGCTTATCCGTTTGTAATTTCCACCATTGCTTATGAAGCATGGATATATTAAAATATTTGAGATCCTTGAATCCCATATCACCATTATTTTTATGTACCGTTAGTTTATCCCACGACATCACGTGCATGCCCATGTTTAGCAACCCACCGTGTCCCCACCAGAATCCATTCAACATTTTTTCAATCGCATCAACAAGGGAAGTTGGTAGGATAAAAATGCTCATAACATAGGACAATGTAGATTGAAGAACTCAGTTTATCATCACTTCTTGCCCAACCTTATATAAACACTTTCTACTCAAAGAATTAATTTGTTGGCCAAATTATGTCTTTGATAAAGTGGAAGTTTTCTTGCTCTTTCCCACCGCATATGGCAAGTCAAGATATTTGCTTGTACCCATCGTTGCTCAACTCCAAGAATGTTTGTAATAGTTTGTCGTACGATATGCTCCATGTTGCTACTATAAAAGAATCTCAGACTTAAGAAGACTAATAGTATACCCAAACACTAGCTCATAAGTCATCATAATATATTTCATCATTTGCGCCTCTTTTTCATTATCCCTGAAAAATAAAAAGCAATCATCCGCAAAAAAGAGATGAAAAACAATTGGGGTGTTCTGGAAAATGCTAACACCATGAATATCTCTACGACCCTCTGCTTTAAGGATTATGGCATATAAGCCTTCAACACATAAAATAAATAGACACGTAGATAAAGGATTCCCTTGACACAACCTTGTTCTAGGAATAATAGGATCTACCAGCTTGTTATTTAGTATGACAAAGCAATCAACTCATTTGACACACATCCTTATCCATTTTACCCATTGCGGTGAGATTTCCATCTTCAACATAACTTCTTTTAAGTAAAGCCATCTAAAATGGTTGTATACCTTACTTATATCTAGCTTCAATGCCACATTACCATCATTCACTTTTTTCCTTCACTTTCATATGATGCACTACCTTAAAAATGTGGATGGCAAATTTTTCGAAGACTAAAAGTCGAATTTTTTTAAAAGGGTTTAAAATAAAAAGTTGACATTTTTATAGGAACAAAAAAACTTACTTAACTCTTAATTTTATTGTTATTATTTCTAAAACCAAATTTTTGGTCCATTTATTATGGCTTGTAATTTTTTTTATCCCCTTTATTATTTTATGATGTGACACCATTTTTTTAAGAGACAAAAAACAAAATATATTAACAAACCTCCCTTTAAAGTACAAGATGGCTTAAAAGGAAAAAAAAAAAAAAGTATCAATAATACAAGTAAGCAAAGAAACTAACACCAAAAATGAAAATCAACAAAAGAGTGTGAATTGTAAGTTTTCAACCACTATCACAATCTATATGTACTCAAAAAGTTACTCCAATGCTGGTTCTTTGTTGTAAAATATTTAAGCATTCCGTTCTTTTCAAAAAATTATGATACAAATCGACCAAATGATCTAAAACGGTGAGCAAATATCATTCATGAAGATATGACCGCCACCAAATTACAAAACTTGATAAAAAAATATAACGTGACATCATTATAAATGATGTGACATATATTTTTTTGGAGGGAAAATATTGTGACATATATGAATATTTGTGATGCAGTTTAAATCGATTTTGTTAAAAAAAATTATTTGATCAAAAAATAAAACTACTTTTTAAGGAAAAAAAATTACATATTAAACCTATTGTATTATGTGAGGATTGGCTCAACAAATGCAGAAGGGAAACGGACGCAAAGTGGAACCAACGGAAAAGAAAAAGCGGCGATGAATGATATTTTGACATGACAGAATAAATATCCAACCGTTGCCGTTGGTATCACTATCATCACTCTCACGCCACAGTCATCATTCAACATTCATCATCGCTTACCATTTCCTTTCTTCTTCTGCGAGTGTAATCCACCACTACACTTTTACTAATCCCACGCACCCTTCAGTCAACTTCCATATGCTAATTTTTTCATAATTATCATCATTTCTTACGATATCCTCCGTCCGGTCATATTTATAAAAAACAATTAATTTTTTATATTTATTGAATAATTGATGTATCTGATATAGAATATAGACTAAATACATTATTTATAGAATGAATCAAAAAATTCAAATATTTTTTATATATAAGACCGGAAGGAGTACTACTATCACCGTCCAAACAATAAATAAAAATCTTTGGGATATTTTTTCTTTATACATAATTTTTGTTTCAATTTAACATAGTCAAATATAATAACTCAATATAGGGTTAAATATGTTTTTGGTCCCTATAAATATATCAACTTTTTGTTTTAGTCCCTCTAAAATTTTCCTTCAACTTTTAGTCCCTCAAAAATTTTCAATCACTACTTTTGGTCTCTATTTTTGAGTTAATTTTAGTATTTTTTTTTAATGAAATTTTGTAGAAATATGTAGAATATTGTGAAAATGTTTCCCAAAAATATTAGAATTTTTTAACAAAACCTAAATTTAATATGAATTTTTAACCATAAAAAATATAAAAATTCATATTAAATTCATGTTTTGTTAAAAAATTCTAAATTTTTTTGGAGAGATTCTTGTAATATTATGAATTTTTCTGTAAAATTTTATTAAAAAATATGAATTCTATATATGAATTTACTTTAAACAAAGGATCAAAAGTAAAGATAAATTTTTTTTAAAGACTAAAAGTTAAAGGAAAATTTTAAAAGGATTAAAACGAAAAGTTGGTATATTTATAACAAAAAAAATATATTTAACCTTATTTTTTAAAAAAAAAAAAATTAAACGTCCCTTTCAAAGTCAATGGCAGGATGATTAGACAAGAAATCAAAACCAACCTTACTTTGCTTATCTTAAAAACATCGTTGGCCCACCAAATTTACCCGTAACTATCCCCATTTTCCCCTCTAGTTAATGAAGGTCCTCTCTTTCTAAAAAAACAACCTTTTTTGACTTTTAAATTATAGTCCTTTATTTTAATTTTTCTTAAATGCACTTTTATTCTTTAGGAAAAAAAAAATTGATCTCTTATTTTTTTGTCAATTAGCCTAGTGGCCGAAGCTCTCACGTATTTAATGTGGAGAAGTAGGGTTCGAACCTCTGTCCCTGCATATATTATGCAATGTCCCTACCAACTGAGCTAAGCTCATGAGGACATTTTTAAAACTAGATTATTTGGTCCTAAATTTTACATTTTTTTCTTCAATTTTCCGTACCATTTTATTTTGAAGCTGTTTTTTATGACGTGACTTATTTATTAATGACACTGCAAAGCTTATATATCCACATCGAAAATTCAAGGAAAATAAAATAAAATTGAGGGACCAAAATTCTGGTTTTTAAAATGGAAATCATACATTTTTTTCTAAAAAATATAGGAGGACCAAAAATGCATTTAAGATTCTTTTATATTTGAGCATTTATAATTGACTCTTATATCTCTCTCAAGTGAACAACAACAACAATCAAGCCTTATCCCACTAAATATGGTCAACTATTTGAATCAAATTACGTCATACTATTTTATCAATAAATCATATTTTAATCAGACTCATTAATATATTGATAATTTTAAGGGTTAATACCACTTTTAGTCCATGTAATATGAGCGAGTTCCAATTTTAGTACTTAATGAAAAAAATAGATTTCATCCTTATTATTTGAGATTCTTCCATTTTTAGTATCTCACTTAAACTAGTCAGCATAATTATGCTGACGTGTCCAACTGATTGCGTTGTTTGTTTTATTTAAAAAATAATAAATAAAAAACAAATTAAGATTACAATTTAAAAAAACCACAAAAATCAAATGCCCTTGTTTTCCAACTTCTTCTTTCATCATTTTTCTTTTTCCTTTTCATCATAAACCCAAGCGACAAGAACAAACTTCAACAAGTACAAGAATATGCACCAAGTTTCATGTTCATAAAAAAAAAGGTTGTGTTAACTTGTGCCCTTAGGGCACATGTTAAGGGTAAAGTTATGGTGCATAAGTCATTTCCTTATGCACCATGCATAAACACTTCACAACCATTAGATTTCCTTCACACTCTCAAAATCTGATCGCACACACGCCTCTGAAGCCTTGCTCGCTCGCTCCGACCTGATTTTCACCTTTGTTCGCCGCTCCGACGTGATTTATCCGACGAGGTTGCACGGATTTCTCCAGTGACATTCCTTTCCTCTTCCAAGACTTTTGGAAACCATTAAGTACATCTAATGGTTTTGGAGTACAACTCACAAAAACCATCTCTTTCCTCTTTCTCCAATTGTGTCAGTCCAAAACTGAATGATGACAATGACTCTAGGTCCTTAGTTTTTTCACCTGCTGAAAACCATTAAGTACATCTAATGATTTTGGAGTACAACTCACATAAACTATTTCTGGATTTATGCAGGGTGCATAATGATTTCCTTATGCACCATAACCGCACCCACATGTTAAGACACCCAAAAGAAGAAATATTTCCTAAAATTTTGTGCATTCAACTCATTAAAAAGTTAAAGATTAAATGTAATGCACACATTCCAATGAACTATTTCTATATTTGTATCATTAACTTGTGTCTTAAGGGCACAAGTTAACATTTCAAAAAAAAAATCAGAGAGAGAGAGGGAGAGGGAGAGAGGAAAATGTTGATTTCTGTTTTTTAATTAGTTTTTTTTTTTTTAAATTAAGTTTTTGAATTTTAAAAATGGAAATAATTCTAAATTCTAGGTGGATTAAAAAATATTAAAATTACACAATCAACATGCCATGTAGGCAAATTCTGCTGACAAGTTTAAACGAAGAACCAAAAGTGGAAGAATATGAAATGACAAAGACAGAATCTGAACTTTTTTTTACAAGGACCAAAACTGGAATTTGCTCATATTACGGGGAGCGAAAGTGGTATTAACCCTAATTTTAAATAGTTTATCTTATTGCATTTCTAGGTATTTTTCCACCTCTAGTTATCTCCATATCTTCCATTTGTTCTATTATTCTAACCACATAATTTACTTGTTTTCTCTCTACACGTTTAAACTCCATAAGTCTAGTTTTCATCATCTTTTCTATTTTAGGTTTTACCCAAACTATATCTCTAGTATTGTCATTTTTAATCTTATCATGTCTAGTATTACCACACATCCAATTCAACATCTTAGAAAATTGATGTATACACATTTGTTTTGGCTGAAAAACACATGTAAATTACTCAAATGCCCCTCGACAGTTAACTGCCGAATTATGGAACCGGCTGCAGTTAACTACCGAGGAAACTTCGGCAGTTAATTACCGAGGAAAACTTCGGTAGTTAACTACCGAAGTTTCTTCAAACCCGTTTTTTTTAAATGTTATTCCTCGGTAGTCAACTACCGAAGTTTCCTCGGTAGTTAACTACAGCCGGTTCCATAATTTGACAGTTAACTGCCGAGCGGCATTTGAGTAATTTATATGTTTTTTCAGCCAAAGCAAATGTGTATACAACAATTTTCAACATCTTAATCTCATTTATACTTATTTTATTCTCATGTTGGTTCTTCATAGCTCAAACACTCAATTCCATATAATATTGTCACACTTACAAGTGTCCGATAAATTTTTTCTTTCTTAGTCTTTTTGAATCATGGATCCAAGATATTTACACCATGTAATTTGTAGTATGATATGATTTATGACTTTCACATCTAAGATAATGCTTCACCTTTGCTAAAATTACATTTAATATAATTTGTCTTGCTTTTACTTAGACGGAAGCAATACACTTATAAGATTTGTCTTCAAGTCTCTAACATCTTATTCAATTCATCCATCGACTCTTGGTGCAATTCTATTGTTATAAAAAAATTGTCTGTGACCTTATCTTGTATCCTCATACTAGTTGAAAGCCCCTCAAACATATCCTCGATAGCTCGAGTATAGGCTATTTTAACCTCTTTCTTCTCTAGGGATTTTCATAAAACCTTTATCGGCATTCTATCATATGTCTTCACCATATCACTAAAAACTAAGTGGAAGTCTTTTTATCCATCAGGTATCACTCCATCATACGTCGTAGTAAGTACATTGCTTCGATAGCCGACATCTTAAATATAAAACCAAATTGGTTATTAGTAACTCAATCAGTCTCTGTTTAATCATTTTTTCCATAAACTCATGGTATAACTCATAAATTTAATTCTTCTAGAATTTGTGCAATTTTGTATATTGCCTTTATTCTTATAGATTGAAATTAAAGTGTTTCTTATATTTTGTATTACCCAACTGCATTGGACAACTTTCTTTAAAATATAGGCCATTACTATAAGAACAAGGGCAATATACAAAATTGCCCTTAATAAAAATTATAATATAAATTTGCATTTATTATAATTTTGTTTAAGTTTTAAATAAGTCCTTTAAGTTATTAATTTAAGACACCGTTATCCTTTTAAGGACCTATTTGAGGCTATGCTTTTACATTGTGGTTTCAGCCAATCATAGATGTCAAAGTTGGTGAGGCTATGCTTTTACTATCATCTTTAGAGTGGGCGAGAGAGTTGGCGTTTAAGCACATTGTTTTCTTTTTTTGGTTCAAAAGTTGTTGTGGATGATTAGCTTGTTATTGAATGACCGAACTGAATTAAGATCCTATTATGTTAAATTGTTGTATTAGTTTCCTTCCTGTAGCAACTCTTATGTCTGAGTGTTTTTTAAGAGAGAGGTTCATTTGGTCGTTCAAAATCTTGTTGAAGTGGTCATATATAATAGAGAAATGATATTTGAGCAATTATTTTTTAACAACTTTTGTGACAATTTTATCTCTCATATTCAGATGGTCCTTCTACTTTCTCTCTTTATTACTTTGATTTTTGTGTTACTATCTAAATTTCTTTATATAATTTGATTGTCCAAGAAATTGTCACATGAAAGGGTTGTTCAAATAACACCGCTCAATATAATATTAGTTCTCAATCCTATTTTGACATACCTTCTTCTATTGTTCCTTTGATTTTCAATGAAACAAAATAAAATTATAGTATTTTTTTGTTGAGATTATTCATAAAATTATAGATTTTTTTTTAAAAATTCATATAGATAGATTAATTAGATGGATTAGAGGTTATTATATTTTTTTAAATTCATTATTTGATTTTGATTTATCGATCACTAATGTTTAACTACAGATATTATGCAGAATATTTCAACCACACTGGTTCATATATATAGATGTAGTCGGAATGGTTGAGTGAAATTAAGTTTGGTAGAACCAAAACTCAAATTGTTTGTTAAGCCAATACTTTTTTTTTTCTCTCTTTCAAATTTTTGTATTATTTTAACATATTTTAAAATTCTATATCAAAACATAGAAGAAAACAACAATATCAATATGAAAGACAATACTCAAACAAGGGGTGACAATTTGACTCGCCAATCAACCATCATCCACTCATTAAACAAATATATATTTTAAAAGATCACTAAACAAATACATTAATGAAATTAGTATGCATTCATAGATGGATTGGGTGGATATCTATCAATTAAAAATATAATAATGGATTAATTAGATGAATTGGATCAAATTTTTTTAAAAGTTCTTTTAGTGATTTTTTAATGAGTTAATGGATTATGTTGATTCATCTAAACAAAAATTCATTCATTTTACCACCCTTAATCCAAATGAACAATAATTTCACCGACTTATATTATGTTTTTAGAGGACTGAATTGAATAGAATGAAATAGAAAAAACTCATTTGGGTTAATCTAGAGTGGTATTGGCTTAGGACTTGAGAGTATGTTTCTCTTTGAAGTCTTAGATTCGATTCAGTGCTAATTTGAGTGGGTTAGTTTAATTTCTTAAAAAAAATGAAAAAAAAAAAAACTTACATAATCAAACTGAATTGTGTTTTGATTTGTTTGAAGTATTTAATTTGGACATTAATTTTACTTACTTTACTTACACCGGTCTCTCTCACACATGATGGAATCTTACTTTCTTTGATTATTTAAAAATCACAGTTCCTTAACTCTTGCTAAAAATAAAACTGTCCCTTCGTGTTAGAAAATGTTGTTTGTGAAAAAAACTAAACCCATACATAGAAAGGGTTGTCTTTTCTGGATGGTAGCAAGAAAATGACCCATTAGTGAAAGAAAATTATGGATGTGGTAAAATAATTGACAACTCGACTTGAGCTCTTTTGACCTATTCTCATTCTCAAAGGCTTGGAATACAAACAAAATGCAATATATAGCCATATAAGACACATTGTGAATGAATATGTTTCTTTTTTCCTTTCATATTTGTGTCTAATCCTAATGTGACAGTTTTGCTATTATTTGCATATATAATGCGGACTTGGTTTTGTCAACACATATGAAGTTGAAAATAACCAATATTTCTCTACCACCATACCATTCACTGATCGGTACAAGCAGAAGGCTCCATCATGGCAACATTGGCAAGCCTAGCTTTTTTTTAGAGTTTAATTTTTATACATTGTCACCGTAAATAAAATTTACTAAATTTACACTAGCAAATCATTGTCAATTGTATATATATAAATTTAAAAGAAGTTACGGAGTCAAATATTTTTGATGATATATCTAATTGACGGTGTAAATATTTTTTTGCACTCGTGTTGCATATATATTAGAGCCCCTTTACTTTACTACTTCAAAACTGAATTCTAAATTATTAGAGCCCATTCGTTTAGAAATTAGAGGTTAACAAAAAAAAAAACTCCGAGTAGTTATTTGGCTACCGACTCCACTAATGTTAGTAGATGTGTCTATATTATGGCCATCATATGGTAAGTTAGTAGCTGAGTCTATATTACAACAAAAGGTGGGGATTTGAGCCACTTATATTGTGTGTCAATGGAGAAAATTTGGTTGGAAGAAAAAACCATGTCTAATAGTTTAATATTTTTTTACCGGTGCTTATAAATTAGTTTTTTTTTTGTCACCAAGTTATAAGTATATAGTTTACCTCATTGTTTAGTGGTGACAATTCTTCATTAATGAAGAACGTACACGGTTCAATACATAAGATGAATTCCCAGCCAAATTTTCTTCACTAACACACAAGAAAATTCTTTCCTCCCAACCAAATTTTCTCCATACGTAAGAGTGAGAAATTAAACTTCTAACTATTTGTTCAATGTACTATATGTATCATATTTTGTCAAGTTATTTTATTTGTATCGATGTGTTTAAGTTTCATAATACTTGGGGATGTTAACTATTTTAGATACAATGCTTTGGATGCACTGCATTCAGTATATATCTCTTGAAGATGAGGACTTCCATTGTGAACGTTATAATAGTTAGAAAACTAGAGGTTGAAAGTGAACAAGTTAGTTTCTCAAGAAGGGGCAGTTGGTGGAGATGGAGTTGAGAATGCAAGAAGAAGACGACATGAAAAGTTAAAGGAGATGCTCTATAAGATGGAGGTTCTTATATGATTTATTGTTCTATTTGTTCTAATTTGCAGCTTCGTATATCGGGTCATTTTATTTATATTTAAAGGTTAAACAAGTTTTAAGACTTGAAGTTTGCATTCCATTATCTGGAATTCAATTGAATTTCTCCAATGTTGACAAAACTATTCGTTTCAAGTTAGGATGGGATCATGGCAGGTGTAAATCATGATCTGATGTTCATCCTATCATCCACTCTTAATAAATCATCATCTATGCAAATAATAATAAATAAATTTAATTGTATAGGATGTTAGATGTTAGATATTAAAATCACATGAGTTACAAGTACCATTAAAGTTTAAGACAATATTTTTGTTAGAGTTCTACAGTTGAACCAACGCCTATCACCACCCTTGCCTATCACTACCCAACCGTTCGTTTCACCCTCTCCTATCACTCTCAATTACAGAACTTCATTCAACTTCCATTTTACCGGTTAATTTCTTGATCTGAGTGTTTTATTTTGTTGTTAATTTTTTGATTTTTTTAATTCTTTGTAATTTCTTATTTAAGCTTTGTCGATTTCAACTTTTTAACTAAATCTCTCTTGATTAGGGTTCCACGATGAAACGTCTACTTATTTGTTGGATTCAATTAATAAAGTTTTTATTCGGCTTATGATTTGATTGTCTTATTTAATTTGTATATGTTATACTCTTTATGCTTTTCAACTAACAGTTGACCAGATCTCTAGTCTAAGGTATATGACAGACTATCTTACTGTTGCCCGAACATAAACATTAGTAAATTGCTTATTTTAAATTAAGGGTTAAAAAAGTAAACGATCCCCTTAAATATACTAACATTTGATTTTAGTCCCCCTAATCGCCGTTAAACATCTGAATAAAACAACCTAATTTCCCATTGTGCAAGACAATTAAAAAATCTGCAACCCATTACTCTCTTTTACCATTTTTAGTCTAATAAACTTTGTTAATTGTTAAGTTGAACGACAATCTTTATGAAAACGAGAACTTACTATTGTATTACTTGTTACGATTTAGTGTAAAGTGGTGTCCACTATTTAGAATCTTCAAGTGGTCACGCGTTATTCAATATTGTTTGTGCTATTTACCATTGAATTTGACATTTTATATAAAATACCATTCCAACCACAATATTGCTTAATATCACTTTATTTATTATTTATCTATACTATTTATAACAAGAATATATGATTTTGGGTTGATTTTTTGACTTCCAATTATACCCTTAAAGAAATTTGATTACAAAATGTTATTATGTTGGTGTCATTCAAAAACATAAGAACTTTAATCAAAATATATTGGTGTCATTACAATATGAAAATGTAAAATATATATTATCTATACCTATAATTTTAATCAAAATCAAAATAATTTTGATTAAAATTTCATAAATTCTATTGTTCGTAATTTATACGCGGTAAAAAGAACGGATAGACATGCACGCAAAACGCTAATAAGATATAATGTACATATTATATCCAAATGCCACATGTTACATAAATCCATTTTCCAAGAGTGTGTGCATCAATCTTCTGTTAACACGATGATATAATTTTTGTGCAGATATTTTCTTTTTAGGCAAAAGAGGGCAAGCTTCGCAGAGAGCTAAGCTGCCACAAAATATATTAACCAAAAGAAACAAAGATAAGGAAGGGGACCAAACCAAAATCTCCTTAAAAGTTAACAAACCTAAAGTTAGACATACCTAACTTGTTTTGTACATAATGAACTCTAATGCAATTAGGGACAACAAGCCACATGGTTAAATGATTAGAAGCTAAACCAAAATTAGCTAATATGTTAGCACATTGATTACCATCTCTGAAAACATGAGATGCAATGAAATTCATTCTCCTAGTTTTGATAATGCAGTTATTCCATCTGTTTCTTAGTTTCCAAGGAACAACATATTTGTTCTTGAAAGCATTAACAACTAAAGCTGAATCTAACTCTAGCCAAAGATTACTCCAGTTATTTTGATGTGCTATATCAATGGCCCTCATTGCTCCACAAAGCTTAGCATAATATGCATTTTCAGGACCAACATTTTCAGCAAAACCAAGAAGGAAGTCAGCATCACTGTTGCTAAAGATACCTCCACAAGATGAAGTGTTGAAATTTGAAGAACCATCGGTGTTACACTTGATCCAGCTTGTGATGGGAGGGTGACATAATGCTTCTATGATCTTAGGTGCATTAGAAGGATGTAGATTAACATTGAATTTCTTCATGATAACAAACTCAGTGATGCAAGAAGAGGCTGCAACTTTAGTGTTGTTACCTGATAATGAGGTGTTGGAAATGATGGAAGATATTGAGCTTCTCCACTGCTTTGGTTTCTAGCATACAAAATTACATTGAAAATATTAACCAAATTAGCAAAAGTAATTACAATTTTACATTGAGGGCTCCAAGATCTGTCACAAAGAGACCATATTTCTTCCTTGGTTTGAAATTGTAAGGTACAATTGAGATTAGAAGCAAACCACTTCGAAATCTTAGCATAAACACAATCAAAGAATAAAAGATGGGATGATTCCCCATACCAGAAGCAAAGGGAAAAGATTGAAGGCAGATGGCAACCTTTAATAGCCAGATTTTCATCGGTTGAAAGTTTAGCCAGATTTTGTGCAAATAAAATTACAAACTCTCTAAACTATAATCTTTGCATCCAAAACTCCTTACGCTATCTCATAACACATAACTACCAAGCCCCCTATACATCAAAATATAATTGCTCCTGTTTAATAACTTTTCATATTTATTTATAATAATAATAATAATTTTTCACTTTTACTTCTTTTTTTTTTTACACATTTTCACTTCTATTTCTTAACATTGCTCGATTTGAGATTTATGAATATTTTCATTTTTCTATTGTAGTTTTTTTTTACCGTGTATCATATATGCGCAACTACATATATTAATTTATCAAATCAGATAGAACCACAATGGATCATAAACAATGGCGGAGGCAGAATTTTTACAAAGCCTGGGCAATTTTTTTTTACAACACATGGGTTTATATAAGAAATTACAAGCAAAAAATCTAAAGAAATTGCCCAATTTATAGGGATTTATATAAGAAATTCAAAGAAATTTACATAAGAAATTGCAAAAGAAATTGGCCGGAGCCCGGGCGAGTGCTCGGGGTCGCCGGACGGTGAAACCGCCACCGATCATAAGACTCATCCTCAAGAGATTTACAATTGTTACATTTCCATGACTAGATTCAAATTAATGTAAGTTGAAAGAGATATCACTTCCATGATGCATCTAATCCGGGTACTTTTGATTTCTATTGTATTTTGTTGTATATATATTTTATTGTAAAACATATACTTTGATTTAATTCAATTTATGTGTTTTTAAATTCAAAATAAAAAAAATACATTATACATAGTTAGTTTTCAAATTGCCTATAATTTTGACATAAGTTTTTAAATTTAATTTTGAAAAAGAATTGAGTTGGGTAATTTTGTTTAAATGGCATATAATATAACGTTTTCATTTCAGAGGAATTAATTAAATCTTGTTTATTCAATTTTTTTACGGGCTCTTCTTTATTCAATTAATAAATTGAACATTTTTTTGAAAAATAATTATTAATAATGACGTCCAATAACAATCTTCCATAACTAATGGTAAAATAAAAAAATAAAAAATAAAAAGGATTGAGTCAACCAAAACAACCGTTGACTCATACTCTTCCACCTATATACTTCAATTCAACTTTTCAAACGTTACAAAGAGAAGACTCAGCCACCAAACAAGAAAACTAATTAGCACAAACAGAAAGGAAGAGATCAGAAATGGTGAATTATACTTCTTCGCCGGAGTCACCGTTGCAGAAGCGTCAATCCAACAGCAGCTTCTTCATAACAATATCAGCTATTCTGGCTATGCTTTCAAGGCAAGCCAGCCGTTTGAAAGGAAAGGCGAAAACTAAGAAATTGCTGAGTAAGATGAGCAGCAAAGCTTTGTCACAATTAGGGAAGATGAAGAAGACGAAGAATCAGAGAGATAATGAAATAAACGGCGGTGTTTGGCAGAAGGAGATATTGATGGGAGGAAAGTGTGAGCCGTTGGATTTCTCCGGCGTTATTCATTATGATATTAACGGGAAACAAACCGGTGAAGTTCCTCTCAGGTCACCACGCACTAATCCTTTCTCTCGTTATTGAATTCAATGTTTTTGGTTTGAACGGTTATCCTCTGCACGCAACTGTGATATTTTTAATGTTGAATTCAAAATTCAGATATTAGGTCAAGTTGCCATCTCATCAAGGTAGTTGAATTCAATGTTTCACATGCAGTACAAAATTATTTGTCGTATATTTATTAGAATTGAAAAATTGGAATTTTCATAGCGTTTGTGCTCTATTGATTGTGTGAAAAATAATACGCGTTTGTGTTTTTGAGTTGATAGATCTTTGAATTTTTCTAAGGGAAGTTTGAGTGTGTCATTTACTTGCTTTATACGTTTAAAAGTTTGGGTTACGTGATCAGCATGATATACTTGCATTCACATCCAATTTGGTACAGTAATATTTGCTTGCTAAAGTCCACTGTTAAATGTGCCTGTAGTTCATGTACATGTTTTTGGATTGGAGATGAGTATAACATATTTTTGGAAGGAAGTTTTAAATAAAATGCGTTTAAGAGACAATGGGATAATAGGAATCACTTTGTGAGATCAATTTGTGGAGAGTACAAGTCTCTCAAATCCTTGTAATAAATCCAGTCTCAATAAGAATTTGGTAGTTGGTAGCTCTTACGCATTGCTAGAACCATATTGATTAATGAGAGATTATGATTACATCAACGAGTACAATATATGAGGCTTACATAGCCAATTACTACAACTAATTCATAACTAATGAATTAATATGTAACCTCTCGCATACCGGTTGTTATGTGAAATGCTAGAACTAAGTTACAGTTGACATGAGCAAAATGTCTAACCATCTTTGTCAATCGAAATCGTTTAACTTTATTATATTCAATTTGGGGAAATTACTCCCTCCGTCCCTTAATATAACCCCCCTTTTGTTTTTCTTTTTGTCCCTAAATATAACCCCCTTTTCAAATTACAACACACATTAATTATTTTTTTCCATAGATACCCTTATTTAATACT
>Ga0099826_10000653_pt1 | contig 17908 bp, 10 predicted proteins | sample Mtrugardesep15_FD_76830 | JGI IMG/M metagenome (GOLD analysis project Ga0099826, IMG submission 76830) | Root nodule microbial communities of legume samples collected from California, USA - M. trunc garden sep15 | ecosystem: Host-associated > Plants > Roots > Nodule | place: USA: California... | reverse complement strand
ATTCGGAAAAAAAAAAAAAGCATAACAAAAGTTGTAAAACATAAATTATGTTATGGTGTACAATTGAAAATAACTTTGACGTCCAATTTCAAAATCTTGTATATATGCCTAAGTAATTAGTTAATTATTCTAAGTTAAATTGATTTTATTAATAAAAATGTATACTTAATTCTACATAGTGAGTTATAGCTTTGTCTACTTCTTTAGTTAATCTTGAGTAGTAATAAGCCCTCGTTGAAATTATAGTGATATGTCAATGTTTATGATTATGCATGCCTTAGTTATCAATCAATTGTGCTACTAGAAGCAGGACTGCAATTCCATCGACTCCAGTTAATGAATTACTAATCCAAAAATGTTTGACAAGGAAAATAACACCTTGGGAGAAAGTAATAGAGATGATGATGTGATATGTTGGTAATGTGATGGAATGAGACAAGAAAAAAATGAAGTGTTGAATGTATATCGTAGAGTATAGTTTGTATAAATATCATTATTGTATTTTAGATCGTATTAATTTGTACCATAATGACACATATTAAGGAATTTACATATTGTAATTATGTTTTAAAAACAACAATTTTTAAATAGAGTTTACAATCTTCAATACGAAATTTCTATCTTTAATATACTAATAAGTGCGACATATCAACATTTCTCTTGTTTATATCACCGCATATAGGGTTGGTAAACTATGATCATAGCTTATAACATAGTACTGTACTAAATCAACCTTGTGATTTGTGAAACTGGCACTAAAATTCTAGATTTAAAATGGCACATAAAAATTCTGTTTTAGCTAAAATGCACTCCCAAAAGTGCATTTTTAAGACTAAAAAAAGACGGATAAGTCGGATAGTGGAAACCTGGAAATCTTCTGGTCTGTGTGCAAGACACGTGGCTTGTTTTGTGGACCCCACATCCACACGGCACAAAGGTACAAAACACTACTGCCCAGTCCAACTTCATTTTGGGAACCTCTGAAGTTAGAAGTGCTGTCTTCTTCCTCACTCGTTTCATTCTTACTTTCTTAATTCAGCCAAACAAAGGCAAGTGCATTCTTTCTGTCGTTTTTGCCTTTTTCATGCTTCTTTTTTTATCATTAACATTTAAACCCCCAAACATAATTGCATGCCTTGTGAAAACCAAGGAAAGTAGCATCATGCATTGAAGACCTAAGAAATATACCACTTTGGCAATCCATTTTATTTTTTATTTTTTTGCATGCATGATGTTGTTTTAGTTTTCCCTAGCTTATTATACATGATGGTTTTTCCTTATGAGGTTATGAAGTTTTAGTGTAAGAGCTTATCCTTGTAGTACAAGGGACGGAATTCAAATTCTCCTGGAAATGGTAGTAATAAAATGGTTACTAGTATCACTTGAATTAATAAAAATTACCCCTTACCCATTTTTTATAGAAAAAATACATGATGGATGATCTAGAACTACTTTCTTATTGTAAACTTATTTTTTCTTTTTCTTCCTAGGATTTGAAGTGGTATAGTTCAATAATGGTTTTAAAAAAAGGCATTTTGTTGACAACAATTCCTTGCACACTTCGTTTAACAAGAACAAGCATGAGCTCTAGAAATGTAAGAAAGAACTTCTTAAAGTCAAGGATATATAGCAATGGTATAGACAGTGGTAGAAGGAAGGAAGAGGAGCTTGAGACTTTCTCACAAAAAATTGCCGAAATTACGGAGAAAATTAAGATGAAATAGAAAGAGCTTGGTGCTGCAAAAACATCTGTTAGTGGTAAAGTAAAAGAACTAGTATCACAAAGGAGTAACTTGCTAAAGGCAATGTCAAAGAGGAGGACCGATCAGTGTGATCAAATGAAGGACTTTGAGTCAACTAAGAACCAATATGAAGGTCGGGTTACGGAGCTTGATTCCAAAGAGAAACAATGTGACCAACGACTAAAGGAGCTTGATTCAAAGGAGAAGCTCTTTGAAGGACGGGCAAAGGAGTTAGAGTCGAAGCAGGAGGAATTTGAAGCTCGAGTGAAGGAGTTTAAATCAAAAGAAGATGAATTTAAAGGTCAAGTGAAGGATCTTGAATCATTCAAGAAGCATTTTGAAAGCCAGCTGAAGGGACTCAGATCCAAAGAGAAGCAATATGAAGAATGAATGCAGGAGCTGGAGTCAAAAGAGAAATATTTTCAAGGACGAGTGAAGGAGTTTGAATTAAAAGAGCGTGAATTTGAAGGCCGAGAACGGGAGTTTGAATCAAAAGAAAATGAATTTATAGGTCGAGTGAGGGAGTTTGAAGTCAAACGGTTGGAACTGCTATTGAATGAGCTGAAGTCAAAAGAGAATCAATTTGAAGGACAAGTGAGGGATGTTGAGTCGATGCAGAATAACTTCGATGCAGAATATGAAACATTAATAAAATCATTTGAAGAGGAAATTGAATCAGGTAAATGTTCTTAATCTAATTTAATGAGCCAATTTAATTTCAACATTATCTTTTTCATGATTTTAATATTTTTAAGTATCTGCTAGCTAATTATGCAATTGCATCTTTCACAGATGATCAACCAAGTCCTACCGTGGATGGAAGAAGTTTTCCGTTTCTCCCGATTGAGCAAATTGATGAACTCGAGTCCAATGGCAATGACATTCTAGCTAAACTGCTAGCATCATCATCAGATCCATCAAAAGATGTTTTGGATATAATCCAGAACCCCATCATTCCATTGTGTAAGAGAGACAATGCTGCAATTATTGATGATTTCTACATTGATTTGCTCGAACAACTGATGAGAATCTCACCACATGTTAAACCTCGTGTGCAAGAAGATGCAATGAAGCTAGCTCTTAATTTGAAAGCTTACATTGGTCAAAATACTGAAAATTCTGTGCCGGTTCTGGGTTTTCTACTCCTTCTGTCAATTTATGGGCTGGTTTCTTCGTTTGATGAAGATGAAGTTTTAAACCTTTTTGGATTTGTTGCTCAACACAAGATAGCGGTAGAGCTCTTCAGGACTATGGGTTTGGCACATAAAATTTCCGGTATACTAATTTATAAATAATTTATAAATGCTTTGTTCAGACACTAGTCTTTCTACACTTTGAGTCATAGTACTTATTTTTATCTCACTTTGAAGTGTATGCACCACATTGAGCCATTATAGTTAGCCATTATACTTATTTTATCTCATGTTGAAGGGTATGGTTACATTACATCACATGGTTAGCAAATGTATAAATATGGGTCCTGGGCACAAGTTAACGTTTCCCTGAGTCATGCTAACTTGTGCTCTTAGGGCACTTGTTAAGCAATCCAAAAAGAACAATTTTGCATTGGAAAACGTAATATGTCAACTTTTAAGAAGTTGAATACACGACTTTTGATATGTATATTTCTATAATGAGTTTCTCATAACATGAGGGCATAAGTTAGCATTTGCCTTGAATTATACTCAACAATTTGTAGAATGACATATAAACCAAAGAAACCATTTTAAAATAAACAAACCAAGTTATTTTATTTAAGAAGAGATAATACAGTTTAAATCCCAATTACTCTTTAGGCTGCATGGTTCTAACATGCAAAACCTTTATAGAGCAATTATTACATTATATATAACTTGTTATTAAGTAGTAGCTCGGACAAGTACAAATTCAAAGATATCTTCAATATTTAATGTATTTAGAACCAGACGCCAAACATCTTCACCATCAATTTTTTTCCTCCCAATATCAACACAAACTTGAGAGATAGGACAGAATTGAAGCTTGTATCCAGAACCATGTTTCTGAATTATGAACGACCCATCTATGAAAGTCTTGTCGTTAATACCTTTAACACCAACATATGGTAATTGACCTATTTCATTAACCATCACCCACTTGTTGGATTCAGTACATTGTGTCTGTGTTTCGTCTACAACAACTTCAAATTCGACTCGTGGAGTGCCTGTTGAAATTATATATAGCGTTGTATTCCACATCAAAATAATCAATTAACTCCATTCGTGTACCCTTGCTACGTTCAGCATCCGGAAAAGTGACTTCAAATACAGTAGTAGGTGGACAATCTAGATTTCCTGGCATGCCAATCTTCAGTCCACCACCTGTTGTTCCACTAGCTGGATAAATATAGTATTCCTTATGAGAAACAACGGGGTTTCCATCTGTATCTTTTACTTGTTCAGCATCTTGTGTAAATGCTATTGGAAAGATGGTGGTTAGCGCAAAGAGGAGAAAAGAAAGGGTGGTTAACAATGTAGGTTTCATAATTTGTCAAGTATATATCAATGTTGATATATATTTTTGTGTATTTGTTTTGCAATTGCTGCCTAGCTCAAAACCTCTATTTATAGACTTCTTTTAAAAGGATATATAAGAAACCATTCATGTTTATCTAAATTTATATATGAATCTTATAAAAACATAATCGTTGACAAAAATATAAAAAATACACATATATTGATCACATGCAAAAAAAAAGAAGATAAAATAACTAAATACTACCTCTAAATTTTACAGCCATTGACTTTTTTTCCCAAACAAAATGGTGGAGGCTTTGTTAATTAACATGAAAATGAAGGGAATCATCATAGATAAGGTAGAACAGAATCTTTTTAATGGCTCTATGTTACTGTTAATTTGATTGCTAATCCAAGATAGGGCCACATGATGCATGTTATATAATTCAAGTGTACCTATTCAATCATCCAATTAATAGTTAAATGAAGATAATATATATATAATTAAGTGGATGAGATATGCTAACAACACACCTTCTAATATATATTTTTTTTGATTGGTTAAAATTCACATGGGTCCTACCAAATCATGTGGATCCCATATGAATTTGGTGGGTCTCATATGAATTTCAACAAATCAAAGAAAATGTGTTAAAAAATGTGTGTTAGAAGGTGTGTTGCTAGCATTCCTCATGCGTGGATAATATATAATTAAGTAGGTTCCAACATTCAAGGCCTCCCACATATTGGTTTCTTAAATTTTCAGCCATCGACTTTTTTTTAATGCAAAATGGTGGAAGCTTTGTTGATTAACTTGAAAGTGAAGCATCATAGATAGTGTAGAGCAGAATCGATTTAATGCTCTATTTTATTGTTAAATTTTATTGCTAATCCAAGATAGGGTCACATTACGCATGTTATATAAATACTAAGAACACATGCCAGAAGATAATATATGTAATTCCACTCAAAGAAGACAATCTATAATCACAAGTATATGAGGAATAATATTTGTATAATCATTTCTAAACAACTTTTGTGACAATTTTTTTTTCTCTCTTTTTATTAGACAAAAACAATAGAGACAATAAGAATACAAACCTGTCATTTTTGTGCTGTTTAACCACACCAATTATTTATGAATTGACTTACATGTTCGGTTGCAGATTTATTTATGATAAGATATTGAGATAAAATTGTGGAAAAAAATGTCGGTATGGATCATCATCTCCAGATGCTACTTTTAAGAGGTAGTGTCAATGTATTTTTAAATAGTTAGTCGGAAAACGAAAAATGTGTAGATTATATAGTTGGAGAAACAAGCATAGTACAAGTTTCCCAATATATGGAACCAAATGAGAAATACAAGATGCTTCAATTGTTAAAGGTACTGCAACATGAAGTTGTGGAAGGAAGGAAAATAACAAAGGGCGTCAAAGGAAATTGAAGTACACCTATGACTCATGGCTAACAACGGTCATGCAAGGATTGTTTGAGGAATCCATAACAACAAATTGTCTTGAAAATATAAGTTAAATACTTCTCAAAGGTACAAATATAAAATATTTGACTAGAATTTTAGGGACATTTTTTAAGGTCACCTCCCAAAAATGGAGGAATGACACCTAAAATAGTGAGCACACATTAATCTTTAGTAAAATGCGAAAGAATATTTTGAGGTTAAACTTAAATCATGTGTTATGTCAACAGTATAGATCTGGTTAAATTCATCGTTGATTGAAATCATCAATTTCTATTGTTCAGTGTACAACCAATATATACAAATGAATTTTGCAGTAACAAGACATAAGTAGATTTTTATAAGTAGATACTAACTTGGAATATAGACACTTGAAACCATCCTAAATGGAAAAGAAGGGATATGAGAAAATAAATCAAGCTACAGCTATGTAAGTAATACATAAGCTTATTGGAAAATGATTCTCAACATCATTCACAAGCAAAGTCTTTTGGATCATTTAATGAAATTGCAATTACAGCTTTTCCAATGAAGCATGGCTAATGCATCCTAGGGTTAGGCCTTGAGAACCTTATCAAATTTTCTCCTGTTTCACCGATTTCAACAACAACTATATACAGATTAACAAGAAGTTGACATGTTTTCTTGCTGTTCCAATAATGACAATATTGACATGACATTAACAGTAGTCCCAAATCATTAGATTTGAATACTTGGATATAGTGCTATGCTCATATTGTGGAACACTTCCTTTTAAAAGGCTGAACAATACTAAGTTGATTGAAACTATATAACTGGCATTTCGATCTTGCAGAGCAGATGACAGTTAAAACAATGGTGTGACTCAAAAAATGTGGCAACAACAATACTGACAACTATATATGTATTCAATTTAAGTATCAGTTCAAATGCAGAAAGAAAGCATCATTTAAGGAATAAGCTTTAGACTATGATGATTGGTAGGGACCTTTCAAAAGAAAGTCACGTTACAAAAATAAAGGAATGCCCCTTAAAGCAATGAATCCACGGTACTTTTTAGTAAACTTGCTTTAAACTATGATGACTTGATGAGTTTTTTTTTTTATCTCATGTCATATATAGTTGATCTAGTGCATTATACATTTTACATTATCTAGTATATTTATAGTTATTTGGTAATAATATATATACTGCAGAATTATGGCCTTAAACTTTTTATTTACTGTGAAAATAGTTAAAAGTCTAAGGTTTAATAAGTTTTTTCATCTGTACCTAAGGGTTTTTTCGAAGTTCCAATATTAGTTTTGCATAAATGAAGTGAAATCAGAAAATGTTTTTCAAACTAAATAGACCCAAATTTTCCATATTATGCCAATCTCTTAACAGTTGGAACTATAATTGAAGGGTTTAGTTGCATATTCACATACAAAAATTTACCCTCAATGTTGAAGATGTTTGTTGATGAACAAATGGAAGCCCCATAAGGGTTTAGTGTAGCCATTGCACATTATACTATATCACTATACAGAAAAATTTAAAAATGACACAAACAATGATAATGCTAGTTGAATTCTTATAGTCTACTGTGCTTAATTTATTAAATCATGACACTAGATGTTTATGTAACATGAAACCTGCTATCTCGGCTTCCTTACAGATCTCTTTGCACTTTGCTATCCTCCCAGAGGCCATGTAAATTTCAAGCATGTCATTGTATAAACTAAAAGTGGGAGAAAATCCTGCTTCTTTAAGTTTTGAAAAATACCGCACGGCTCTCGATAGATCATTCAAAGCAACAAATACTTTTATTACCACACGATAAGCTGGAAGGTCAAAGAGGCAATTCGAAGCCTCCATTTCCCAAACTAACTCCAATGCCTCTCTGTATTTCCTCTCTGTGTAGCGGCTATGAATTACAGTGGTGTATATAACCACACTTGGTTGAGAACCAGACTGTTTGAACCAACTAAACAGGCTCTCAACAACTTCAAACTTCCCCATCTTAGCACATACTTTCATTATAGCAGTACAATCCTGTGAATTCAAATTCAGATCATCTCGTGCTCCGAGTTCATCTAACAATGACACAACATGTATGTATCTATCAGGGTTCTTTCCAAGTTCGGTTATCAGTTTTGCATAAATGCTAGGATCCAGCATTCTTTTATCCCTTCTAGCAATTTCCAACACCTTCCAAGCAGGTCTAAGGTTTCCACCTTTTAAAAAACCCTTAATCAATGCCTCCAACACCCCACGACTTGCCGAACTAGTAAACTTGTTTAGGTCGAATACAAGCTTCAATACATTTTTCCTTGCCAAAACCTTAATCGTCGAGGCCAGAATCCAATCATCTGGGAAAAGATGAGGTTGATTTTGCGCCCAACAAAATGTTTGTAGAGCTCTGTCAGGGAACCCCATCTGTCCTAATTCCTTTATCGTCAGCGATAAAGAACCCTTCCTCAGAAAATGTACCCATTTACCAAGAATTGTCGACACATCTTCATCTGGATTAAGCCTACTAATCTCTCTCGCCAACCCAACTAAAAAACTCGGGCTTTTATATAGTTTCTTATCCATAGAACCGCGAGTAGAAACCATAGCTGGTAGTCTTTTCGGCGTAGGTAGTCCCAAGGGACGAATCTTATGAGGAGACGGAAGAGGAAGAGGTCTTTCCCGATCCAATTTCCCCGGTTTTTGTGGGATTCTACCTTGAAAAAGTGACGATATTGCATCGATTTCATCCGATTCCCAAACAACATCAGTATCTACATTTTGTTCCGCCTCGTCACTCACTTCTACATTCAAATCCTTATCGTCATCATCATGAATTAGTTCAGTGGTTGTGGTGGTAGGTTTGTTCAAGAATAAATTAACACCAAACTCTGGAGGTAGCTTGTCACGCCGGGGATATCGAAGATTCTTAGTTGGATATTTTCTACTTCTATTTGACTTTGATGAATGTGCTGCTAAATTGATTATCTGGTTTCTGCATAAAATTCTTCCGAGTGGAACAAAATGCAGACTAGAAGGAAATGATATTGTACAATCCATTAATAGGGTTTAGAAATGTGGGGGTTGAATTATTATCATTGAGATACCTGAATAGAAAATTGCATTCATAAACACATTTCCAGTATCGGTATTAAGGTACTAGAAGGAAACTGAACAAAAACGAACAAATTTCTCTGCAATGATGCAAAATCCAAAAAATTATAATAAAAAAGAAAAAGGAAAACCTGGACGAATTTGTCACTGTTTCTGGTGAGTTGAGTTCAGTGGAACTCCGACTTGTTTCTGATGTAAGAGCAGACCAGCGGCAGCGCCTGGAAGAGATTGGGAACGCAGGTTGTTTCTTTAAGTTTAAAAATTATCCTCACAAATGATTTATTTTCTTGTTCTAGTGCTAAAGGGTTGAAATAAGAAAGAAAAACAACTAAATATGCAATTACTCCCGAAATTAATAAAATTTCAGTTACCTTTTTGAAATTGCACAACATTGATCAATTTACTCATTTATCAAATTTTTTTGTTAGTCAATATCACGTTTTGTAAATACTCCCCTGAAATTTTGCATTTATGTGCAAAATATCCCCTGAACTTGATTTTTTTTTCTTATCATTAACTCAAAAGATATTAAAGACAAACAATTAACAACTAACTTTAATACTTTAAACTCTACAATATTACAATCCAATATTACAATTAACATTTGGATCATTTATTACAATCCAATAGATTTGAGATGGTTTAAATTGCATAACAAGAATAAGAATATATTATAGAAAGCAGAAGAACAACTACAACTTCCTAAGGTTGTTCTAGTATTAAATTGTAGGCTACAATTGTGTTTTGTTATATTGGAAGGTGATAGAAGAATGAGAATACATGATTAATGTTTGATCGTTTCAGGGAACATATATGGTTGTATACCGTCAAAACTTAGCTAATATGCTCCACAATTCAGTGATAATGCAGTCACTTTTAAGTATAAGAAAAAAAATATGAATGTTCAAGTTTATGGGGCATTTTGCACATAAGTGCAAAACTTCAAGGGGGTATTTGTAAAACGTGATGTTGACTAATAGAAAAATTGAACGGAGGGGGTAAATTGTTTAACGTTGTGCAATTTCAGAGGGTAATGGACGAAACTCTTAGTTTCAAGGGGGTAATTGACTGTTTACTCAAAGAAAAATATATCTAAAATCATAACGATTGCCTCTTTCATTTTCACTCTCAGGTCTCTGAAGAGAGACCAAAAAAAGTTATCATTGTCATCAAATCATCGTATAAAATATCATTACTTACTTAATATCAGATTAAAATTCAATTATCTGCAATTTTTGTTTGTTAATATGAATTATATGAATAATGAAAAACAATGTGATTTCTCATTTATAAACAGAGTCCGAAGTAAAGTTAGTCTTTTTTGGTGTTAACTCTTCAATTTTTATGGAAAATGATTTGGTAATTCGGAGTTCAGTCAAAAGTAAGTAAAGTTAGATAAAAAATTGTTTTATCTATGGTGCAACTTATTAAGCACTTGAACTCTATTGTTTGATATAGAGCTAGTCTGCTATTCTTTTTATGACGAGAATATTTTTTTATATAAAATATTGTTAATTTTAAAAGTTTTTATATGTTGGTTACAAATTTTTAAATAAATGAAAACCTAAGGAAATTAAAATAAAATTAAAGTTGTGGGTAAGGAAGATAATTCTTATTTTTGAGATTGGAGGGGTAAACAATTTATTCTTGTGTAAGTAGTTGAGGTGTATGGAGAAAGTGGAAGAAATCATTAACTATTTCAGAAAAGGATTTGGCGCGAGAATGTTTCTGTTGAAGATATCTCTTTTTAACTCAAATGTGGTGTTGAAGAATTCTTATCACAATATTTTTTTAAGATGTTAAACTAGCTCATCTAAATTAACATCGAGGAGAATTAGATATGAGACCTTAAGTAAGAGTACATTCTTAGATCTCAAGCCAACATCGCCAACTCAACTCAAGTGGGTTATCACACCTTTTCTTTGAATGTGTTTGTTTTTCAAAAAGTTTGGTTTACATTTTTGCAATGGTTAGATGTATCGAATGTGTTATCTAATGACACTATTACATATGTTCCTCAATTTTTGGGTTACAAGTTAGTTTTTTGAAACCAAAAGACGGCTTTCAGTTAATTTAGCTGGATACCATTTGAGTGATATGAAATGCTTGCAATAGTTTCATTTTCGCCACTAAGGAGATTGCTGTTGAATCAGTTATCAATAAAATTAAAATTCAGATGTGGTGGTGGACTTAGTTATGATTTTAACCTTTGGTGAACCAATTCACTAAAGTGTCTTGGGTATTTTGATATTGCTCATTAGAGATTTTTTATGTTCATTTTGGTTGTCGTGGTGTCATTTTAATTAATTAGGTGTATTTTTTTCAACTTCTATTTCTTGTACACCTTGCGCCTGAATATGGTAATTTTAATTTATTTTGATATTTGGCTATAATAAAGAAAAGTTATTTTGTCTCCGTGAACATAACTCAGTTGACAGAGACATATATTGTTATATGCAAGGGCGGGGTGTACACCCTACTTATTCATCTTGAAAAAGGTGAATTATAGACACTAACTACCTGGAAAAAAAAAATTGAATAGTTTATTTTAATAAACATTCTTTATAAAAATTATTTATTATACAAACAAATTTGATTAATGGTGTGAAAACGACTAATTTTGTCGCATTATAAATGAATTAAGAAGGATAGTTAATTTTGTATAGGAAGATAAGTTATAACTAATTTTACAAAATATTTGAAAGAGACTAGAGGAAAAGATGTGAGAGAAAATTTCTTCATGGCGCAATAGTAACTACGTTTCGAAAGTGATAAAAGAAAAGGATTCCAACTGAAAAGGAATTTGACCATTGAAAAATGAGAGGGAAGGACTACTAAGAGTGGAGAGGGTGAGGTAAGGAGATGAAACTTTACTAATTTTGATCCAAAAGACAGAACCCTTGTGAGGTTTTTTGTCAAACACTAGACATCAACTTATTTTTTCATGTCAGTACCCCTAGACTTTGTTTGAACATATCTGCTGTAAACCATATTCATAAGCTAACTTAAAGAACTTGCGAAAATAAGTTGAAAACAACTTATGAATATGTCATAAGTTGTATTGACATGTTATACACAATTGTTATTCTAAATTGATAAAGATGATTGTCCTATACAGATTGAACTACATGAAATTGTAACAATAAACATAAAATAAAAGTTCGATAGTCAATTGCCCCCTTTGTGTATTCATAAGATAAGATTTGTATAAATGAGAAATTAACCTAACTAAGAGGTTCCCTCTAGCACAATATACAGCTAAAAGTTTAAATCAAGATTGATAACCAAGTGCAAAGAAAAAGCATCAGCGAATAAAATTGTCAAACATTAACTTACCTCAAGTTCAGAGATCAAGTGTAAAAACATCATTTGCACTATCTTTGCACTTGGATTTTAATTCTAAAACAAATGTTTCGAATCTAGAATCATAAATAAAAAAACGCAATGTAAAATCCGAAAGCAAATAACCTCAACAAACAAAAAATAAATCGTGTTAACCAGAGCTAGAGCAAATGGTTAGCGGCTAGGTTAGGTTTCAGTGAAACAGAGAGAGTAGAGAATGTCACTCTTGTGACTTTGTATTAATATTTGGGCTGGGAATGTATGATCCAGCATTTTTTTGGGCCAGATATGCTGAATCAAGCTCGGGCCCAAAGAGTTTCTGCAAACACTATTTTTATTTTTATTTATTTTTTGAGGGACAAACCTTATAGCGAAAAGACCCGCACGTGTCGTCTTTCCGCTCTTTATAGCACATTGCAGATGAATTAAAAAGTATAGTTAATTTTGTATAAAAATAAAAATTGTGACTAATTTTAAAATTACTCTTCATTAATAGTATGAGAAAAACAAATTTAAAATATTGAAAAACATAAGAAGTAATACTAATATACTAGCAATGAGTATAAATGAAAATAAACATCAATGATTCTTTGTAATTGTAAAAATAAAATGACATATAAACACAGACTACTTTAGCTATTATGAGATATATTGTGGGGTTGAGGGAGTATAACTATGGTTAGTATAACATCTTTTTACCTCTTGTTAAAAAAACCTTTTCCTTTCAAAAGCATACAATTTTTTTAACCCAAAAAAGAAGATACAAATTCTAGAGTTTTTTATTTTATTTTTATAATCAATATAAACTCTACATTTAATCTTGTATAATCACAAAACTAAATATATAGTGTTTAGACATGCATAGTATACAATAAAATTGATCTAACATTTTAAAAATAAGTGTTTCTTTGATGTGTGATTAAACATTGTGATAAGCAAGTATTTCTCCAAATTCTAATGTACCGTTAGGCTCTTATAATGAGCTAATTGCATGTCTCAATTCCTTGTTTTAAGGATAAATCAATTTCAGTTTTCTTCTTTTATTAGTATGTCTTCGTTTTGTGTGATCCTTGTTATGCTAAATCTTGAGCGGTGAGCTATACACGCTTTAAGGGAATTGTTGATCCCTTTTTGCATGGCAAATAGAGGGCATATCTTTGGTCACATACTCCCTTCAACAAGTCAAAATCTTTGGTCCCATACACTATCTGTACTCTTTTATATGTATTCTTCAACACTCTTTATAATTTGGTGAGATTCATGTGAATCTTACCCAATAAAAAACTGTATTAAAAACATTATTTGATCTCAAAGAAATTTTTAACAATTAGTTCACTTTTGTGAGAAAGCATAGAAGCACTTATTCGATTTCAAGAAATTATTCCCTGTTGTTATGCTCTTATGATGAGCTAATTGCATGTATCAATTTCTTGGCTGTTAGGAGTATGTCTCGTATAAGTGTAGGAGCGTTCTTAAGAGTATAGGAGCACTTATTCGATCTCAAAGAATTATTCTTTGGTTGTTGATGAGATCGAATAAGTGCTAGAAGTGTTTTTATTTGGTTGTTGCTTCCTACACTTATTCGATCTCAATCTCATCGATAAATGGTACAAGAGCTTGGCTCAGCTTGATAGAGGAGTAGAAGCATATCATTGTATAAAAATTTCTTATAACGATGTAATCAATAGTTGAATTTCATTATTGAACTTCAATGTAAGTATATGATATGAAAGACTTAAACTTAATGCGAGATTGTTGAATTACAGTGTCCGTGGTTAGTCCACTTAAAAGAAGCTCAGAGACCTTTTGCAAAAATAATTTTTTATTTTATTTTAAGTAAAGTATGATATTTCAATTAGTAACTAGAAGTTTGAAAAGAAAAGTTTGAACTAGTTAAGTCCACTTAAAAGCTTAGCTTATAATGCTTGTCCGTAAGAGTGTGTGACTTTAAAACATTTAGCTATGTTTGTTAATGGTCATTCTTTCATGATGAGTTTATATTGAAATTTAATCTACTTTATTTTATAAAATAAAATACTAGCTTATCTATTACTCTACTTTCCACAAACATAGCCCAACACATGTGAAATCCAGATACGAGATACGATACGGATACGATATTGCACCGATACGTCGATACAGAAAAATTTCAAAAATCAAGATACGATACGGCTGCGATACGTTAATAAAAAAATTATATAATTAGATGTACAATATAATTATAACTATTTTTTTAATATGCAAATATATTAACAAACAAAAGAAACCACTCATAAGCTTGTAGCACATCAACATAAATATAAAGAATATTGACGATTAAGAGAGTGATGATTAGTCAATTACATACACAATATATCCCAAAAAGAGCACCATCAGTGCTATACTATATCCGTTAGTGCTATACTTTATCAATCCAAAAAAGAACACATCAATACTCAAGAGTTAAGTTATTTTAGTTAACATTAATTGAGAAATATTGGGGCAGGTATGGATCCATGATAATTATCATATAGTCTCCTGATACGTATCGGGAATTATCAAATAATCATTTTTAAAAAAAAATAAAATTTAATCTTTGAATACTCTTCTGATACGTATCGGGCAGGTATCGATGCAAGATACACAAGAGATACGATACGTCATCCATTTTGAAGTATCGAGGCTTCACAGCCGAACACACATGTAGATAAAATTAAAATTAAAAACTTTAAACAAAAAGCTGGATTTACTTTTAAAATCTTTAAACTAAAGCATCATACTTTTCATTGTTACTTTTTTCAGCAAAGGAGAAGCTTTATTAAACAATGTTAAGAACTAAGAACAAACCAAAATGGCAGAAAGAGATGAAAATAAGAAAGACATTAAAGTGCTTACGGTGCAAGACACAACCATCCAAAGAAAAAGCTCAAACCAACAATTAAATATATTTAATTACTTTACTTTATGAATATTCTTATATATACTATCAAAATTTTAGAGCTCTTTGTTTTTTATATATATAATATAATCAAAGTTTTATGATAACCCATGCTCTGTTTCATCTTCTCTGCTTTTGCAACCTCCAAAGAAAACATTAACAAACACAACACAATATTGAATAAATTACTATTAAAATTGATTAACAAGTACTAATTCTTGTTTTCAATAACAGTTTCACTGCATGAAGATTCTCAAATAGTTCTTATACAAAACCAAAAACAAGAAATAATGATAACAGAATAGTAGTGGCAATCATCCCTATCAATTTCTTCTCCACAATGATTGATGATGTTGAAGAATCATCAGGTTTGTTAGGAGGCAATCTGTAGTAGTATGGATAGTAAGGTAGAATAGGATCAGGTGGTGGTGGAGCACCATAAACACCACCACCGTTGTTATTATTGTTGTCGTCGCCGCCGTTGCCGTAAGGTGGTGTAGGATTATAAGGGTAATTGTTATTACCAGAAGGTGGTGGATATGGTAATCCAGATTGTGGTGGTGCAGGTGGAGCTGTTGAAACTGAAGGAGTTGGATTTGTAGGAGTGACGGTTCCACTTCCTGTGGGTGGTGGGTAACATGGATAGGGACAAGGGGTGTCGGATTTTGTTATGGTTGGAAAACAGAGGAGTGTTATTGAGAGGAAGAAGAAGAGAGTGGAAGTGGTTGAGTTAAAGATAGACATGTTTGGATGGAAGAAAAAAGATGGTAAAACTAAAATGATTAAGGGAAAGGATCAAGTGGTTGAGTAGTGATGTGAATATGTGAAGGTGATGAAACAAAGTGAGTGAGTTGGAAATTTGAAGAGATGTGTGGGTGGTCTTATTAGATGGCTACATGTGTTTTGTCACATTTTGAGGAATTGAGAGAAAGCCAAGGATGGGTGAAAATGAAATTAAAATAAAGTTGTAGTTACTTTTTGAGTAATGATGTGGAAGAAGAAGTCAAATTAGGGCTTGGAGCAATTTCTAAGTAATTTCTAACTTTTAAGTGTGAGTGCTTAGATGAAATTAGGGAAAAGGAGGAGTTGGTGAAGAAGCTTGGGGGACAATAGAGGGGTTCATTTGGGAGCTTTTGAATATTAAAACTATGATAACAATTTATTTTTTATTGTAGTGTTGGTAAAGAATAATAATGATTGCACATGAGATGCCTACAATAGCAAGGAAGTGTATATTGATAGGAGTTTAATGATTAAGCACTTTTTATACTATCATCTAATGAGATGGAGATGAAAGTCCATAATTTGACTATGCAGCCCTAATTCTTAACCATCTTAAGAAAATAATGACTATAAAAAAAATAAAATTAGAAGTCAGTGTAAAACTAGTTTATACTTATAGTGCATATCTTCTTCTCTTTGATAAACCATGGTGGAGTAAACTACAATCAAATTCACATCTCAAGTGATTATAAGAAAGCAAACGGTCTCAAGAAAGAGTATGTATAAGTTCAATGTATAGTTAGCAGCAATGTTATTTCTAGCATATTGAAAATGAACTTAATTAAGTGGACAGCTAGCTTCAACTTATATTTGATTTTTTGGAAAGGAACTTATATTTGATTTTTTGGAAAGGAACTTATATTTGATGTTACATAGAAGAAATACATATGTGTATATATCAAAGAAGAAGAAAAACTTGTCATTGCTTAATTAGTTGTCCTTTTTATTAAGGTATAAATAGCATGTGGGGAGCTTTGTTTCCCTCCCCTTAAAGGTGGGCACAATTTCTTGTAATCAAAACCTTGTATGCACTAGGCAAAGTTAAGGGTGGAACATCGCAAAGATAGTCCATTATAAACTCATCTCAAAGCACTTTTTTGTTCTAATCTCAAAGCATAGTTTCATTATTATTTTAGAATTCTTTAATGTTTTGAATAATTAAGTTTTTTTTTGTCAATGTAATGTATGTTCTTATATATAAAATTTCTAAGGCTAAATTGCATTTTTGGTCCCTTAACTATTTAGGTAGTATCGGTTTGGTCCTCTAATTAAAATTTGATTTAGTTTAGTCCCTTAACTTCTCTCTCTTACACATTTTGGTCATTTTCGTTAGTTTTAATTCAAAAACGTTAGGTTTTTTTCATCTTTTTCTCCTCTTTTTCATCTTCATATCATCTCCATCAACATTCAACAAGAATCCTAGAAAAATTCCAAAAAAAAATGAAGAAAACCTAACGTTTTTGAATCAAAACTAATAGAAAGGATCAAAATATATAATGGAGAGAAGTTAAAGACCAAAATAAATGAAATTTTAGTTAAAGGACCAAACCAATACTGATTAAATAATTAAATGACAAAAAATAATTTAGCCAATTTCTAAAGATAGTTCTTTCTATGAATCAAATTATAGTTGTAACATTTGAGGGTAATAGAACACTACTGAATAGCGTTTTACTATTATATACATATTTTATACAACTTCTCATGAAATTTGCTCGGATTCTAAATGGGTGATTTGGACGAACCCACTCACCACTAGTTAGAGTAAATAGTCAATTATCCTCTGAAATTGTAAGTTTCGTCAATTATCTTTTTGAAATTAACAAAACTTCAATTACTCAATGAAATTGCACAACGTTAATCAATTTACCCCTACCGTCAAATTATTTTGTTAGTCAACATAACGTTTTGCAAATACCTCATTGAAATTTTACACTTATGTGCAAAACGTCCCCCAAACTTAAAAATTTATAAAAAAAATTCTTATCCTTGACTCAAAAGATATTAAAGGCAAACAATTAACATATAAATATGCATTACCATGTATGTAAGCCACTTATTTTGGAGTAATTGTGCATACTTGCCT
>Ga0099826_10000652_pt1 | contig 17932 bp, 4 predicted proteins | sample Mtrugardesep15_FD_76830 | JGI IMG/M metagenome (GOLD analysis project Ga0099826, IMG submission 76830) | Root nodule microbial communities of legume samples collected from California, USA - M. trunc garden sep15 | ecosystem: Host-associated > Plants > Roots > Nodule | place: USA: California... | reverse complement strand
TATTGTGTTACAGGTTTGCTTTGTTAATATATATATATATATATATATATATATATATATAGACACATACACTTTCTTCAAAGTTTTAGTCACACTGATATCAAAATTCTTGGTCCGCTCGTGCTAGTCATTTCGTTCATAAAAAACGATATTATTGTACATAATAATATCGTTATTATGAAAATAATAAACTATGAAAATATTTATTAGGTCAATTGTCAGAGAGAACCACCTTACCCACTTAACGAACATATCTGCTTTGACCTAACGAACAGAACAACTTTGGCTTAATGGAGGTTGACAGAAATGACCTATCTGAAACAAACTCAAAACTTAAAAGATATATCTGAAACCTTAGTAACTTGAAGGACTTATCTGAAACAAACGGGAAACTTAAATTATCCATAGAGGTATTTGACATATTTATTAAATACAGTCCCTAAAAAATAATATTATTAAATACATAATAACTCGAGTAATAAATCATCTCATATAATAAATTCGTCCGCGTGATTTTGATATGGCTTTGAATAAAGACTCGGCGGTATTCTGTACTTTCTGAATCGATGATGGTTTCAAACTCTACTAAGCCTGTCAGTGATACAATGTGCGTACATAATAAGTTTGCAGAAAACCCAGCCGAGCCGTACATGTGGCAGCCATGCAAAATGGAACAAACTCCATTTATTTTAGGTTGTGCCCTTGTACTATTACACTTTGTTTTGTCTTAAAGAGAAAAAAGAAAAATAACAATATAGTAGATATAGGTTTCATAAATAAGAAAAAATGTAGCTGATCTAATGGACTTTTTAATTGAATAAAACAAAAAAAATAAAAAAATTAAAAGAAAAAAAAAGTTTTAATAAAAAAAAAAAGGAAAAAAGTCTAAAGGGAAAGTTAAGCACCACAAACACAAGATGTAAGAAAAAAAGATAAGAGATGCAGAAATGAGCAAGTTAAGCACAAATGTGTCTAAAGGGAAATATGACAAAAGGTGAATGTAACAAACACGACAAAACCACAATTACAAAATGGTATAATCTATACAAAGACATGGCGTAGACCACCAAAAATGAAGAAGAAAATGAAAACCCACCACCACCAACAACCTCCACAACCCTGTCAAACATCTAAATCCATCGTCGACAAAAGCAAACGATAAACCTGAACCATTCCCTTTCAACTAACAAACGCAAACCCTTAAATCCTTATTCATCATCAATTCAAACCCATACCATAATCTTCGTCTTCATCATTGCAAACTCGGTTCATAAAACATTTCCCCATTAATTAAACTCATAAACCCAGACCAAGAAAACCTGAAAACTCTCTACCTCACCACCATCCAAGTTCAAAATCGAGTACAACGAAGGAGATCGTTGAGAAAGGTAGATCCCAAATTTGTTATTTAACCCATTAAAAATCATAAACTTGAAAGTTATTTCATCTTCTTCAAAAGAAAATAAAAAAGTGTAGTGAAGATGTTTAAACAAAGTTGCTCCTTTACGACGAGAAAGAGAGCGAAGATATATGAGGTTATCATTTGAAAGTTTTTAATGAGAATGAAATGATGGGGATGAGAGTGAAGAGAAGAAAATATAAGAAAATTATGTTTTTCTTTCAATTTATATTTTTATGGTCGATTAATTTTCTAAGTTTTGAAGATAAACAACTATGGAATGAAGAAATGGAAGCTTCTGTTGGCTATAAGTGGATGTGCACTATAGGAATCATGTTTGTGAATTTAGATGGTTCTTATGCTTTGATGCATGGCATTTAAAGCACTTTCTTACATGGTTGTTTTTAAAAAAGATACGGAGACAAAAAATAAAAACTCACCAACTTACCATTCAAGTATATTAGGGTTTCATGTAAAAAAAGACATGAAGTCTTTTATTTTTGAAAAAATCATGTGGAAAATTCATTTTAATATTTAATATATTTTTTTAACAAGTAAAAATTATATATATTACCAAAAGATTTCTTAACTACGGCGTTTGACCAAAAGACTTATAATGAAAACATTTCTTAATATTGGTAGTCAAACCTCTCCTTTCAAAGTCTCTACACCAAACTCAACTATTTTTTTATAGGCCATTAGATTTTATTTTTTTTTTTGAGAAAAAATAGGCCATTAGATATATCTGATAGATGTTATAGAAAAGCAATAAATACGATGAAAAAAGATCTGAAAGAAAAAAAAGCTATTTGTAGCGAGAAGTTTTCTCGCGACAACACCACGACATGTACGGCATGCAAGCTATATTATTATACACACACCCATGTATTTTGCCCACCACCCATGAATTGTGTCAAAATGCAGATCTAACGGTGCTAATTCTTTCGTAGTTATTCTTGAACTTGGCTTTCGCTATATATAACAAAGCTCATCAGCGAAATCCACATTATTTACACATTCAAAGGGATTGATTTTATTCTATACTTTTACATTGAACTTATTCTATAAATTGTTACCTCACTAAATAATGAGTATAAATTAGAAAGAAATGTATGTTGTCTTCTCCCATATATCTCCATTTTTGGTCATGATTCTAACACAAACAATCGAATACCAATTTAGGCTATGAATAATGCTAAACATAGCGAAATTCGGCCAAAAAAAATGCTAAACATTGCGAAATATCCCCTCATGAATGCTTCACGACCGTATTACACTGAAGGAAAATGTTATTTCTCTACAAAAAATAACATTAAGAATTTTTCAAGATACAATTGACAAATTTTAATTGCATGGTTTATTTGTTCACTTTATATTCTTCAGTCATACTCCTTAAATTGTGACAAATAGTGTATTGTGATTGACTGCTCTTTATTCTTAAAAAATTTTTGATGTTATTTTTCTTAAGGTATAACATTACTCTACAATGAATTTGATCGGTAGCAATTTGCTTCTGGTAACTTCTACTCGTGTCCTTTCTCCTTCTTGTCTTATCTTCCGAAAGTAGCAAAATATATGGCCAATGACATTAATGTGGATTTTGTTGATATTTTGTTTTTATTTTGTCTTACTTTTATGCTGAAATTTTGTTTTTTACATTTATCTTTGACCACATTTATTGCTTTTCTAATCTTTTTCTTGTCAATCTTAACTTAGTTATCGCACTTACTTCAATTATAAAATATTTTTCTTTTGTGGAATTAAATTTAAAAATTGTCACCATAATTTAATAACTAGAGTGGTAGACAAATAATTACTTGATTTGAAACAATGTAGAGTAAATATGTGCATTAGCATAGACAGACGGTTTAAAGGAATATACTACTATTTAAGGTTGCCAATACGATAAAAAAAAATTAAACAGTAACTACAAAACATGATAATATGATAGAATAGGATAACACTAAAAGATTTGAATTAAAAATTAGAAATAACAATAAATTGATAATCGATGCATGATTGACAAAAACTTCAAAACCCTAAATTGATTAGACAAGACAACAACATATGAAACTAGAAACTGAAACATTAATAAATTTCTAGTAAAGGTAGGTGCTAATTAAATTAAACCTAAGACTGCCATTGTTTTTACTCAAAACCTAAGAATATCTAAACTAAAGCAATATATAAATCAAAAACAACAACATGCATGCAGAACATCGAATTACATATAATCAAGGACAAGGGTGGACACCACCGCAATCCAAACCAGTAGTACCACCACCCAAACCACCACTACCACCACCTAAGCCTCCGGCACCACCGGCCCCAGCCACACCTCCAACTCCTCCAGTACCAGCTACGCCTCCAACTCCTCCCACACCACCCAAACCTCCAACACCACTACCACCACCCAAACCTCCAGCGCCACCACCCAAGCCACCAACACCACCGACGGCGCCACCCAAACCACCCACTCCTCCGGCTCCACCCAAACCTCCCACTCCTCCAGCCCCACCCAGGCCTCCAACACCACCACCAACCCCACCTAAACCCCCAACACCGCCTAACCCTCCAATTCCATGGTGACCACCAAGAACTCCAACCCCACCACCAATCCCATGGAAGCCACCAATTCCAGCTGCACCACCAAGCCCACCAATTCCAGCAGCACCACCAATCCCATGAACGCCACCGATACCAGCTCCACCAACAATGCCATGGTGAGCACCGATAATTCCAGCTCCACCACCAATCCCATGGAAGCCACCAATTCCAGCACCACCACCAATGCCACCAAACTTTCCTATTCCACCACCTATCCCACCAAACTTCCCAATACCACCACCAATACCATGGTAACCACCAATTCCAGCTCCACCCCCAATCCCTCCAAACTTTCCTATCCCACCACCAATCCCACCAAGTTTTCCAATTCCACCTCCAATGCCACCACCAATTCCACCAACCTTCCCAATTCCACCTCCAATGCCACCACCAATTCCACCAACCTTCCCAATTCCACCACCAACCCCACCAATCCCAGCAAAGCCACCTGCAAATCCACCAACACCACCAACCAAGAAATTCTTCTTCTCATCAACACCCTTTCCAGTAGAACCTACTGCATGTGCTGGAAGATTTGCATGCACGTCACCCATCTTTTGTTCATGGCCACCTTCTCCATTTGGAACCGTACGTGCTGCACTTGCATGCACTACAACTAGTACAACAAACAAAAGAATTGTACTCACCTTTTCCATCTTACTTACCTTTTGAACACTTTGTTTCAGTTTTTCAGTAGGAAAAACTTGATATGATGTTGTAGATTGCATGCACAAACGGTGTGTTATATAATAGTGGAAAAGGTATAGTGGACAGTTGAGAGCAATAAAAGATAGCAAGTGAAAGTAGTAAAGAGTTGTCAAGTGTCGAGAATGCATGGGAAGTCTTTAATAAGTTGAAGGGTATCAGAAAGTTAGGTAGAATTGAAAAAAGAGAAAATTTAAGAAGGTCATGTGGGATGTCGCCATATAGTAATTTCAAAATCACATAGGTTCTGCATTTCCAGTAAGTATATTGGACCATGCTTCTCTTGATCCAGCCTGTGCCAAAATGTCTTGTAGTTGATGATCAAAAATTTTATAGAAAAAGTAGTAGTAATACATTTTCTAACACTGATGTTCACTAAACGTCCCTTTTTATTTGTTAACATTTATATTCCGTTCCATTGAATTTTTGTCACATATGATATAGTAATTGAGAATATATCATTTAAATAATTTTAATTGATAAAATGAACGTCAACTAATTAGCAAGTTCAAACTTTATACTCTTTTTTTAAAGAAGTGTTTAGTTTAATTATTCAAATGTCAATGTGGTATTGTTTTTGTTTTGAAGCAGCACAAATATATAACAATAACTGGAAGCATACTTTTGAAACTTGACTCAGTTATCGACTCGGCATGAATACAGGGTTAATGGTCAAACTATTGAGTCAATGGTTGAATCGCATGACTGAACAGGATTAAACCGAATAACTCGGTTAGATGACCCAATCTTAAGATTAAATTTTTATAGACATCAAACTAGATTAGATCGGATTGAATCAATGACTCGAGACATAAAAACCAAAAAAGTGACATGTAACATGAATATTTATATCTATAGCTTTATTCTTTTTAAAAGTATATATTTTGTTAACAGGAAATAAATTTTATTTTGTATATCCATTAATATTAATATAATTTGTAGATTTTCTAAAAAAAGTTATGATATGTATATTATTTCTTCAGTGGAAAGTTGTTGTTATTATTGTTGTTGTTGTTGTTGTGTAAATATTATATTTGAAAAATGATGTTATCTTTTTGAAAGAAAAATAAAATTGTGTTCTTTGTTTAGAAAAAATCAATATGCAATATGCTTACATATATAATCAATTTCAATAGATGAAACAAAAAAAAAAAGTTGTTGCAGTGGTTGAGGTTTAGTGAATCATTTTAATGCTTATTAAGTATGACAATAAACATAAAATATTAATCAACGAGATTGGTTCAAAAAATCGACCGAGTCACCTTTTAACTAGTTTTTAATGAGTCTTACTGGTTTTTACTGGTTTAATTATATGATCGATCTAATACGTGGCTCAAATCTGCATACCCACCGGTTCACAGTCGGACCAATTTGACCAGTCAATCCGAACCAGTTTTTAAAACTATGATTGGAAGTACAAATATAACCACAACCGAAATACGACACCAAAGAATATCTTCCTTACACTCTTAAAGCATTTGTTATGGTTGTCTTTTTTTCTTCTTTTTATTTATAAATCATGAGCACAATGACATAATAAAGGAATAGGTGACATTCCAATTAAGTTGAGATGTCTTGCAAATTACAATCATTGTGAGGTGCTCATATATTATTAAAAAAGGAAAAAAATACAAAAAAATACAAAAAAAAACTGTGGCATAAACCTACCCAGTAAATCCACACAAAGTGTGTGTCAACCCAATCAGGTGACACGAAAAAATAAAAATAACACTAATGAATGTCTAAAGTGCGGTGTATAGACCAATCGTCAACACAGAACGAATCTAAAAACCAACAACTCCTTGCAACAGCAACAAGTATAACGTTTCTGTCAAGCCAAACAATCCAACATCAAGTAGGTAGACTAATGAGGATTTTGAAACCAAACTTCGTGAAGGTGAGAGATTCAACCGCCAACACAGATACAGAACCCTAACCCCAACAACCCATTATGCTGCGACTGTAAGCTTCACGGTCATTTCTAGCCAAATCCAGCACAAAGCAACTCAAAACCAATTGAAGGCAGATCGAGGGATTATCATTCAACGAATCTAAGCACTAGAAGTACCCCCAACACGGTAACATCCGAACCCATCACTCCATTGTCTCAATGTAACTGTCTCTTTAGCATTTTTTTCATTCTCAATATAATTGTCACTTTAGAATATCAATGCGTCATTTATTATTTCTTTCCACTATCATGCCATTATTTATTGAGTTTAATCCAAATTAACTACTCCACTAACTAAAATTAATAAGGGTATTTTAGTAAATGATACTAATTTTATCATTAAAATCAAAACAATGAATCAATTTCCTTAAAAACCGTGAACAAACCTTCAACAACTATTATTTTGAGACAGAGGGAGTATTTAGCAACTTGTCAAATAAACATTCCAATAGCGAAAATTTGAGTGCTTTAAGAGAATTGTGTGTCGCTAGAAACAACCTCTTTCTTTTCATTTTTCTCGAGTTCAAAATAAATTATATTAAATTATTTGTTGTTGTTAAATTTAATGATATATAATCACCAGTGAAACAACCCACTTGGGTTGGCCTGGTGGTATTGGCTTGAGACCTGGATTGTGCTCCTCCTTGAGGTCTTAGGTTCGATTCTCTCCGATGTCAATTTGATTGGGCTAATTTAGCTTCTTAAAAAAAAAATCTCCGGTAAAACTCATTTAATAATTCTTTTGAGATGCTGATGGAGAGACCAAATGTTTACTAAATATTGATATTAAAAAAATGATATGTATTCTGGTAAGGTTGTAGATGTAAATGAATTACTTCATAAGATCCATTTGTCACCTTGATGCGCATTGTTTTTATTATGAGTGAGTGATGAAACCAATTCTTTGTTTAAGCCGATAGCTTCAATGTGTGAGGCATGTTTAGGTGCCTTTGAGCCTATTTCACAATTTCTTGTGTCTCATCTCTCCGGAGTAGGCATGGTCCATTCTTCATTTAGTTTTGGGCAACCAAGAGGGAGAGAGGTTTATGTTTTGTGTTTGTGTTGTTGTGTTTGTTTCTCAGTTAGAGCTGTGTTTCGTCCCGGATTTTGAATTAATTAGTTACGTCTATTTCTTTCAATTTAGAAAAATAGGACTAATTATTATTTTTGTTTAACATTAGTCATCAATAATAAATTCCTACCATAAACTTAGATAAAACTCTAAAAATAAATTAATTGGAAACTTAGCATTTCAAGTCGAGTTAACGACGAAAACTAATAAACTTCAAAAAGTAATTTAAATTACAATTCAGTTAAAAACTCAATTGTATTCCCCTCGCATTCGCACTTCAAACAAAAACACCAACCACAAATAATCTCTTCTTTGGTACCTAAAATGTTGGTTGTAAGAGTTGGTCTTCAACACCTATGAAAGAAAATCAATAGTAAAATTAAGACATCAAATAAGAATATACAACCATCATCAAGGAATCGTGCTAAGACATTTATTTTTACTTTAAAATATTTATCATCAAAACATATGATAAAACAAACACAAGACCCAATGTTTTTAAAGAAGACACAAGATTTGATGAATCACCCCATTCTACATATAGTGATGAATCATCCCATTTGGCATAAAATAAGAATCTCCTCATTTGGGATTTGATAATAATCCATTGAAATCACCCAGTTTGACACTTAAAAATTCAGTGAATCGTCCCAATTGACACTTAAAAATCCATTAATCTTCTAATTTGTCACCTAGAACACGACTATATGCCATGTCATGCCTGATGTGCACTCTTTCTGTAAAGGTTTAAATATGTCTATAGTCCCTGAAAATAGGGCTCAGTTGAATTTTAGTCTCTGTACTTACTAATCCTCCCAAACGTTCCCTGCAATTATTAATCACTTGAAATTTGGTCCTAATTACTTTTGTTAGCACATGTGGCATGTGATTACTGATGTGGCGCTGACGTGGCTCCATCTGACTAGGTATTATTGATGGAAATAATCATCTAATGTGGTTCCATCAATTTTACCATCATTTTTCCATTATCTGAAGATAATTCATGGTTAATGATGGTAAAATTGATGGAATTTACACATAAAATATCACCAGGTTTGAAGAGAGAAGAAGAGAGTTATGAACATGGAAGAAGGAAGAAGAAATTCAGGGGTATTTTGGTCATTCCACGCATATGTTGTTTTATTTAGGGCAAAAAGGGAAGTTCACGTGTAAATTACTGAGTCAGCGAGGTGCCAGCTGGAACCACGTCAGTAATCACTTGCCACATGTGTAATCACAAGTAATTAGAACCAAATATCAAGTGATTAATAATTGCAGGGAACGTTTGGGAGGATTAGTAAGTAAAATTCAAATGAGCCATATTTGCAGGGACTATAGACATATTTAAGCCTTCTGTAAATTACAAACTATCCAGACTCTGAAACCCCATAATTTATGAATTTCACATCATCACTAAACTTCATGATTAAAAAACTTTCACACAACCTATAAATCACATACACATCGAAAAACACTTTAACGCAACAACATTTCTCATGTCACACATCATCAATCAAAAAGATTCACATATTCATCAAATCACATACTTTAACAAAATTGCAACTCACCAATTCTTATAATTATCAACCACGAAAAAAAATTAATGAAAACATAATAAATCTTTTTACTCATCCATTAAATCAAGAAGCATATCAAATTTAATGTCATAATATATTATTTTCATCTAAATCATGATCAAGATTAGAGCCTTACCTTCAGCCTTTTTCATATGAAAACTCCACAATCTCAAGATGATCACTTACTAGGAAAGAGTTCAAAGCTTCAAAAGCATAAATCCTAAAATTAGAGACAAGACATAAATAGGAGGAATATATAGAAATGGTTGGAAATGTGTTACCTTTACATCAAACAAAAAATAGAACGGAAGCAACTAGACTTGAAAAAGTATTTGATGAATGAGTGCAAATATCAGCCATGGATTTTTATTCGGAGACGTAAGGAAAATTGAGGGTGGTTTGTAAAGTATTTGTAAGGCATTTGTGTTAGTAGGGGAACTTTGTAACTTAAGTTTAAGATTGAGAGAAAGAGGAAGAAACGTGTAACAAATATAATTAAGAAGATTTGAATAAAAAGAACTACTGAGATAAAAAAAAGGAGTTATCGAATTTAAGTTGAGAGAAGTTCGTGGGGCATAGTTATAGGAAGAAACGTGTAACAAAAAATCATGGCGCACACACTACCTATTTATTTTCTCATGCATGCTTTGTCTAACCATCGAGTATTAGTATATGTGTAGTGTAAGTGTGTGTTGTCGTGTGGCTCCAAGAAAAGGACCATTTAAATTTATTTTATTCTTTTTTTAAAAGAAAATTTATTTTGTTGTTTTGTTATCAAGGACAATCTATAGTTTTCGGGATGTCAATGGGTATCCATGAGTCAGATAGTATGACATTCGTTCCCGTCTCGTTGGATAAATATGATATTCGTGCTCGCGTGGTACCCATTATATAGATATTCCGCGGGTATTGAGGTATCCATGGATATTCATCGTTACCCATAGATTTTTGAATTTATTTATTTTTGGTCGAAAAAATAACTTTTTTTTATTACCAAAGAACTTCAACTTTTAAACATCCATGCATAATCCATTCGAATTTCATAAATCATACATAATCCATACAAAATTCATGATTCTTACATCGTGCGTTTCAATTTCCGAAGAAATGAAATACATAACATAAAAGAAAAGTAATCAAGACACACATAAAGAAATTAATGAACAGATCAGAAGTGGTGAATTTTTTCAAGAAAAAATTCTCAGTTTCAAGAACAAATTGAAATATTCATGTATTCAACTAAAATTAGAAAGCTCTAAAATCTAAAATAAAAAATAAATAATCTTGCTAAGAAGAATAAGAGAAAATAAAAGACTGAGAGGAAGAAAACTTGGGTGCATCAAAAAGGAAGAGGACAAGAAAGTTGTGACATAAGAGAAAAGTTGTCGTATAGTCGTACAATAAACTAAACTAATGTTTTTTGAGACCACAAACTCTTACATACATACACACAGAAAAATATTTTAGTAATTTACTTAATTTATTATCAGGTATGGGTACCCGTGAGCACGAGTATCATCAAATCTGTGTACATATTCATAAAATAATGAGTAGTCAAATACTCGCTTATTATATCCATATAGCTACCTGTCTAATGCTCGTGACGGATTTTACTCTCGTGTACCTGCGGATATGTGTATTTTTGCCAACCCTACTGAATTCTCCCAATCAGCTATTTAATAGTAGCCACCTTTCACTAATTCCCACATCTCCCCCTTCAATAGCTCCCGGTTCGTTACTTGTAAAAAAAACACTCTTTATTTAAATATTCCTTTTTCTAAAGCCTTCATATTTTAATTTTGGGTTTGTCTAACATATGCAATATTGCGCATGTTTAAGTAACTAAAATTAGTAAATTTTTATTGACAAAAAAACAATTTATTAAAAAGTTATACATTTAATACAAAATATACAAGTACCAATGTAAAGTTACTATTTAAAACTTTTTAAAATGTGCAAATTTGCACATGATAGAAAACCCTTTATTTTTTTAGAAATTAACTTGATTCTATGAAAACCTTCTAACCTTTTTTCTACAGTATTTAAATAGAAATAAATCATGTACTCGTGTACTTAACTCGATTGGTAGAAATAATACATAATATATGCAAAGTTTAGTGTTTAAACTCCGCCCAGCATCCAAAAGATAGAAATAAATCATATAACTAGGTAGTCATCGTTGCACCCTGTTAGTAAAATAGATAAGACTATTTTACTACTTCTAATTTAATAAAATAAATTAAAAGCACATATACAATTATTAGATAAAATGGATAAATTTTAGGTTATAATAATAATAATAATAATAATAATAATAATAATAATAATAATAATAATAATAATAATAATAATAATAATAATAATAATAATAATAATAATAATAATTTAATTAAAGCAAGGAGTGTCATCATTTTAATTAAATTCTTTACATACTTTTTTTTTCTAAGGCAAGAATACAATGGCATAAAAAAGGAATAGAAGACATTCCAACGAAGTTGGGATGTCTTATAGATTCATGTCGTTGTCAGGTGCTCATATATTTTTTAAAAAAATGAAAAAAGAAATACAAAAAATCTGGGCGGGACATAAACCTAACCCAGTAAATCCACACAAAGTGTATGTAAATCCAATCAGGTGATACAAAAAAAAATAAAAACAACATCAGTGGATGTCTAAAATGTGATGTATGAACCAACCATCGACACAAAACGAATCTAAGAACCAACAACTCCTTGCAACAACAACAAGCATAACGTCTCTTTCGAGCCTAACAGTCCAGCACCAAACAGGTAGACTGATGATGATTTTGAAACCTCCCCCAAGTTATATCCCACGTCTACAACCCACTGTGTCGCGACAATAAGTTTTACAGCCATTTCTAACCAAATCCAACAAAAAAACAACTCAAAACCAATTGAAGGCCATATCGAGGGATGATCAATCAACGTCTCTGAGTGCCATGAGTACCGCCAACACGGTAACACCTGAAGCCGCCACTCGCAGCAACAACGGACAACAAGTGCATGGCCATTTCTAACTGATGGCCGGAGTATGCAAGTGTAACAAATCGTTTACCAAGTAATAAAGTGATAAGTAGAGTATCATATCCACATGGATCATCGTTTCTTCTAAAAAATTTGTGTTACTTATTAGGGAACAATAAAATAAATAAAGAGATAAGGGTTTAGAGTTTTGCAATTTAATCTATTTGCAACAGAGCAAAGTTGACCTGTTTTGATTGTAGAATGTTATCAACGGTTAGAATTCTTTGAATCTCCTCTATTCATTTGTTGGAATTAATTAACAGTCAAGTCACATTCAATTATTCTAAGAAGACTATTTAAGTGATGAGTTCGTTGGGATATGATAACCTAATCAACTGTCAAGTTGCATTTGTTGGTTGCACGGTGATCCTTGCGTGTGAGGTCTTACTCTCTCATAGATTTGGTATATCCCTCCGCATATCTAGTTGCACTTGCTGATCCACGTGACGGTGCGTGGGGGTCTTACTCGCTTAGGGGTAATTGAAACATAAACTTAAATTAGAGTTCCTAAATTTCCAAAGGTATGACTTCTCAATGTTCCTAAATTTTCCCTCAGCTATGAACCTTAGAAGTACATAGCACATTCTCCCTCTCGGTAGTTGTACAAAAGGGAAGCCCTATCAACGTCTACCTTACCAAGGTGCAATTAGGATGGAGTTATCGGACTAATTTAAATCGTGAAGTCACTTGTTTCCTTAATTACTAACTAGTTACTACCTAATTTCAGCAGATGTTCATCAATATTAGGTATGTCACCTTCCTAAGTACTTACCATCAGGGTATGCTCGCTTTCGGTTTGTTTCGATAGTTACTAATTAATTACTTCTTGGTTAGACAAATATAAATATCAGATATTAGGCCCTATCACTACCTAAGTGCATAAATCAGGTTGATGCTTCAGAGGAGGCAAATATTACGCACTATTGTAAAACTAAATAGCGAACAAAAAATAATTGAATAAAGACTTTAAATTAAATAATTATCCAACAAACGAAATAGAGGTTCATCTTAGAGCCCTATCCTAAAAAGATTCAGTTACCCAAGGTAACTAAAAAAAAATTACAAAAGAAATAAAACACACCCTAGAAAAACCTTGAGTGAGGATAGAGACATCTCCATTGAAGCTCCTAGTGCATGCCATCCTCTTGACTCGCTTCGTTATGAATGAGAAATTGTGAATGATTAATGTGATATCTATAGGGAGAGTTTCCACCTGAACTTGGGCTAAAATTGCAGGCTTGGGCCGCAAGGCACATGCGCTAGGTGCCTAGTACCATGCTCCAGGCGCATGTGAGTGAGCTTTCAGGCGCCAGGCACATACTTTCATGCGACCGACACCCTAGTGTAATTTCCTCGGCGCCTGGCCCCCCATTATGTACGCTTGGGGGCATGTGAGTGCGTCAGGTGCTGAAAATGTATGTCTCTTCACCTTTTTGGGTGTTTACTTCCATGTAAGATGTCCTAGAACTTGGAAACATAATTCCTCCCTCTGTAACGTCTTCCGAGGCCTCTTGAATCTTCATTCTTCATCTTCCCAAGGACTTCACAAATCTCCAGATGTCTTGCTTTGCTGATACGCATGATTTCTTCATGAATTTACAACAAAACATCCTAAAATATCTATGTTTCAGGAAGAATATAATTACAGACTCAAATATAGAAAACATTACAAATATCCCGAAATCATAAACAATTGCTCTAATACTACTATATTTTGCTTGTAAAACCTACTAAAAAACATCTTAAGAATAATGTAAGATGACATGTCATCACTAGCCTAGAAAACCTGTTACGAAGCACATCCGGTAACAACCACACTAAGGATGATCTTGGGGAACAAAACTACGTGTGAAACACAAATTTTGAGAAACCGAACCCGTAAAAGGTATTCGAACACATACATTGGCGAATAAATCAACATTTTACAGCAGCTATAACAACCAGTGTTTCGATCAACACAAACAATCCCTGATGTTAAATATGAAGCAACAACGGGTTTATAATACAACAATGAACAACCTCCGCCATGGAAAAAGCAGTAACAACGGTCTTCCATTTCAAAGCGGGGAATAAATAGTCATCAAAAAACAGATCAACCATTATTAAACAACAACATTCAAACAAGATGTCTTCGCCGATGACTACGCATATTTGCAAGAACCTGACCCTTACAGGTTTCACCAACCAAACAAAAGACCAGAGTAAAAGTTCTGACAAAGAGAAACAGTGGCACCTCTAGCGTTGAGAGACCGGTGAGGGGTTATGCGGAGAAGAGTCTCATCGCAGCACCACAGTTAAAGTTACATCTTGAACGGTTTGGTGGACGTGGAACATAAGTTTGAATTTGGGGGGTAAGGGGAGCGGCTATGGAGTAGGTTTAAAGAGAATTCAGAAAGGATCCAATATCAAAAACTAGGGTTTTGTATCTGCTTAGGTCATATTAAATTCTTTACATATAAATAAATTATTAGTTAAATAATAAATTAAGGAAATTAATAAGGACATATGAATAATTTTAAAAAAAATATCGGGATGTTATAAGCTGGATGTGTTTTCGTCTTTTTGGGTGGGGCTATTGTTCTAGCTTTTCTGATGGCGATGCAAGTGTTATTATTTTTCTAAAAGGGATTTTGGTCACCTTTGGTACCTGTGATTACTTGAATATTTCATCCTTATATATATGTGGGTAGTGCTAACTTGTGCCCTTAGGGCACATGTTAAGAAAACCAAAAGAAGAAATATTTTCTAAAATTTTGTGCATTCAATTTATTTAGAAGTTAAAATTAAATGAAATGACACATTCCAATAAACTATTTCTACTATTGATTCATTAACTTGTGCCTTAAGGGCACAAGTTATATATGTTCCTACTAGATAAGAAGATCAACATCCGATGTGATGTAAGCTTGGAACGAATGGGGGGTGTATATGCAGACACTCTAACACTTAAGTCAGTAAGAGAGTAGAATGAAGGTCATGGTTTGAAAAATATTGTATCTATGGGGAATGTGTAAATTCCCCTTGAATATAGAGTAGTTGCAGGTGTCGTTGTTAATGGAAGAAAGTTGTTGCTCGGCGGTTACGAATGTGAGAATCATAACCATCGAGCGTTAAAATGTGGCAAATCATGGGAGCCGTTTTAATTATGTTTGAATAGGCGCCCCATAAGCACCCCCTCGCGAAGAGGAGGTGTTGCATGAGTAATTGGCCTTGTATTAGGTTGGGATTATTTATTTAACATGTACTGTTTGGAGCATATGCCTTTGGGAAGTCCAAAACAGTAGACCCTGAAGTCGTTTCTCTTACAGTAAGAGTGATAACTTCAAGCAATAATGAGATTCTATGCGAAGATAGATATTATTCTTGTGGGGATTTAGTTGTGAAGAGCATGTTGTTCACTTAATACTTGTAATTTGTATGAAAACTGCAAATTTTATGAATAACGAGGATTGATAGTTTGTGAAGAACCTTTCTCGTATAAATATTTACACTTGCAAGAAGCTAGTGATTTTGATGTTCCACTTATAATTGTAATATTCTCGTAGGAATTTGGTTAACTTAAGAATAATGATGCTCGCGAAAAGCGAAGGATAATGATGCTCGTTGGAGAGTTGTTTCTTTGTAGCGCTCACATTGAGTCAATTTGTTTTCCATTAGAAGGGCTTTGCTCGTGTATAACTATTATGATTTAGACTTACGAGCGACGTTTAGTAAGGAATTTACCTTGTGCTCGTATAAATTTCTGCTTGCGATTGGATGTTACTATTTAATGATGTCGTAGACGATATGATCGTTAGTCCTCTTAGAATTTACTATTTGCATCTAGTGGATGAGATCGAGGGGACTTGAAGTTTGGTGATTGAGCACCACATGAAAGAGTTAGTAATGTACTTGATTACATAAACCCTTGAATGGTTTGGTTAGTGTTGGTTTTTGAGGAAGCATCACAACATTAAGATTCATCTCGATGTTTGGAAATTTGATGCATTTCTCCTTGATCATTTGGACTGATGAGATTCAATTATTTTGGTTGTTGCTTTGCCTTAAATTGATTTTATATCTAGATGTTTAATTGCTCATTCTTCTGAGCGTCGGGTCTAACATTGATAAGTTTAGTAATCCTATCAATTTAACATCAAGTGACACAGATGGTTCGGTAACCAATGACCTTGGGCCAATGGGAAGTGGTCGGGCAATGGCGGAGGGTTTGTTAGGAGTGATGTAGGCTCTCAGTATTGAAGTATCCTTGAATATCTCTGGTAGCGAGTATAAGCAAAGAATGATTGTTTGCTTGAGGAGAGGCAAATCCTGGAAGCCAAGGTGGCCAAGCTGGAGAATGAATTTTCTGATTTACAAAGGCAAGTATGAAATCCAGGTTGGTTTAGTCGCTGAATGTGCTAAAAAAAAGATAGAAATTGAGGCTTTGCATAAGAAGGTTGAAGGAGCTGAAGCTGCTTGCAAATATGTGGAAGACTTAGCAAACAAGGCGACAAAACTTAAACGTGAGAAGAAAGATCATGAATCTCCAGGAGCTAACAAGCCTGAAGATTTAGTTCGGTTGGATCTTGTTGGATTGATATCCAAGATCGAGGAAGTTTAGTTAGATTTTACATTTTCTCTCCCTCTGTTTGCCCATGTAGGTGAGGGAATATGATTCGAGGCGGGACTCTAGAAGTCTTGGTTGTGGCCCTTCTCAATCTAGATGAAGAAGCTATAGCTGCAGTCACAACCATAGCCACAGTCTAGGCCATAACATAAGGTATTTTCAACATGTGTCTTAGATTCTTAGGCAAATTTCATTTTTTTCCTTTCTAAATGAGACTTTTCTCTGTCAAACAACAGATCTCCTAAGGCCTTGTTTGCGAGTTTAAAGGGAAAGGAAGGGAAGAGGTTTGGAAGAAAAAAAAGAAGGATGGAGCAAGTGGAAGAAATTGATGACATTGAAAATGGAAGACTTTCGGGGTTCATTTTTCTTCATAATACAAAATTCTTCTCATTTGGGGGAACTCAAATTGTATTGGAGGAGAGTTTTTGGAGGTTTTGAAGGGTTTACATGAATTTTTCAAATTTAATATATGTAGTTATTATTACAAGCATTAATCTATCATTCTCTAAAAAATTACTCTTTTAAAAAACGTGAAAGATTTCACCATTTTCTCATATATTTCCAACCCTCCAAAGCCTTCCCTTCTCTTCCCCTACGAACTCCCAAACAAAGCCGGGTGAATCCTCACAACGTTCGTCAACTAAATCTCCAACAAGATCAATTTCCTGTTCTTTATCAGGGTATGAAATGTTAATTTGTTAAGAGTTCCACATCAGATAAGTGATGATCGGACAATGTGTTTATAAGTGGGGGCAATCATCACCTCATAAGTCGGTTTTGTGGGGTTGTGATAGGCCCAACTACAATTTCTAAGATGGTATCAGATCTAAGATGGTATCAGATCCTCTCCAAGATCCATTGGACCACCTTTTATCAGGTTTCTGCTATCGGGCCATCCACAATTTATGTTCACGGACCAAGCCCATTGATGATGGTCGTGAGGGGGTGTGTTAAGAGTCTCATATCGGATA
>Ga0099826_10000651_pt1 | contig 17936 bp, 10 predicted proteins | sample Mtrugardesep15_FD_76830 | JGI IMG/M metagenome (GOLD analysis project Ga0099826, IMG submission 76830) | Root nodule microbial communities of legume samples collected from California, USA - M. trunc garden sep15 | ecosystem: Host-associated > Plants > Roots > Nodule | place: USA: California... | reverse complement strand
CATTTGATTGTAATATTGTATCTCTAATAATCTAATTTGCGTTTATTGATCGACTCATGATCTTACGGGTTAAAAATTATCTATTGGTCTCTATTATAGTCGAGAAGACCCGTGCGTCGCACGGGGCAAAAGTCTAGTTCTTTAAAAAAAGTCAAAAACTTTAAATTCCAACGCAATACTACACATATTTCTATAAAACCTTACCATTTAAAGTCTTTAAACAATGTTTCAAAGGACTCCTTAGCATTTCTTAAAGAAAATGTAATCTCTCTGTACATATAAAAGAAACTACATTTTTCAACACACTTTTGGACTGAAATTTTCTTTCCAAAATTACCCTTAATTTTAAATACAAGTAACACATGTAACAAAGAGATAAGAATAAATTTAAATATTATAACAAATGTAACAAACACAATATGAATACATGTATATCTGTTTTTTTATTCTTCTCTTTATCATTTAAAAAATATAACAAACTAGATGAGTATATTTATACTTACTTTTTCATTATCCCAATTATACCCTTAAACAATTTTTTTCTATAATAAAGATTGTTGTTTATGTCATTAAAAAAAGCAACAAACATTTATATTTTTACTTTTAATCAAAACTAAAATTTCATAAAAAAATACCGTTGATATTTTTCAAACATTACCACAATAAAAAGAGCAGAAATACAGACACGAAGTGCCCGTTTTTCGCTAGTGTAAATAAGACTACCCATTTGTTAAAAATAAATAAATAATAACCTCTGCCCATGATTTCTATTAAAAGCCAACATTATATTATTTTAATATTAAAAAGATATTTGTAGTTGACGGTTTTCTTTCTATAACGTGGTTTGTTGTTTATTTTTCCGATAAAAATTTAGTGGATGATGTCTTTGTCTAAAGAGCATATTCAAAGAGTATCTGGAAATCTATTTACATTTTATTTCTACAAATGCATTAGCAGAGTTTGAATCTTGACTTAGAGTTAGAACGTATTCACTCCAAGTCGTTTTAAAAATAAAATTATCTAAAATTATAAGTTGTTTTACAATAATAATGAAACATTAGTGTTACTTTTTATATTATACTCTTAATTATTTATTACTTTCTTTTTAATTCTTTGATTTATTTTTCACATACCATTTTTTTTTGTTACAAAGCTAATCAAAAAAAAGAAAAAACAGAAGCTAGATCCTAGGGAAGAAGACTCCCGAGGTGTCACTCCGAAGCAGCAAGAGGAGGTCTTCAGGAGGAGCTGTGTGGATGATTAAATTAACATTAGATGTAGCTCCTAACTTTACCTTGAAATCAACGCTTTAGTTACCTTCTTTGAGAGTATGATGAACTGTGAAATTATTGGTAGCCAGTATATCCTTAATGTTTTGAATGAGGACAACATATACATGATAGTGCGGATTGTCCCCCTTTATGAGATTAATTGAGAGGAGGGAATCCGAGTAACAAGCCAAATCATCTATTTTCATATCAATAGCTATGCGCAAGCCGTGATAGATTGATGTTAGTTCAGCCAGCAAAATGTCTTCTGAGTGAGAGATCATACTTGAGAAAGCAGAGAGGAAAAGACCCCCATTATTATGGAAAATGCCGCCAAAGCCAGTTCGAGTAGGAGTCCCGTTGCAACTCTCATCAACATTCAGAATGGTGCCCATATGATTGATGCAATTTCACTTGACATGGCGCTCGTTGAAAATTGCAGCATCGCCATCTTTGAAAGCCGAGATAATGGTGTCAATTGAGTTATAGATATTGGAGACAAGGTAGTATAGAGACCGAGTTTCATTGTTGAGACACATCAAGTTCCTATTCCTCCAAACCCACCAAAGAGTGGCTAAGAATAAAGTTGAGTGAGGAGAGTTGGTACCGTTCCGTATCCATTCTGTGGGGCAAGTAGTATAGAAGAAATCATGACTTAAAAATCCGACTATGTGCCAAATGATCTTAGAATGTCTGCAATCACGGATGCAATGAAGTAAAGACTCTTCATGATCTCCACATCGGGTGCAAGTGGCTGTGGGAGAAATTTTACGGTGGTGAAGTAGAGTCATAGTTGGGACAGCATCATGACACGCCAACCAAACAAGAAATTTGTATTTTTCTGGAGCTTTCAACTTCCAAATCCACGACCAAGCAATTTGAATACCGTCATTGGTTTGAGAATATGAGAGGGAGAGAAGCCAAGAGTACTCACTTTTTTTAGAATAAGCACCATTTTTGTTTTGGGACCATATAAAAGCATCTTCAATGGTGGCATTAAAATTGAGGTGAGTGTTGTTGATGTAATCTTCAATATTGGGAGGAAGGTTAGTGTAGAGAACATGCGTATGTTGTCCAATATTGGAAAACACATCTCTGACTGAATGATGAAGATCATGAATATCTATGATAGGAACAAGAGTGCCAAGAAGGCCATGGGGGCTCCAGTTGCTGAACCAAAAGGACGAGGTTCCCAATCCCGCTCTCCAAGTGTACCCATTTTTAAGAATATTTTTTGCACGGATAATGGATGACCAAGATGGAGAGCTGTTTGGACGAGGATTACTTTGAAGAAAATTTGAACCACCTGAATATTTGTTTGAGAGAAGGTTTACCCAAAACTTATTTTTGATTGGACCATATCCCAAACAAGTTTTCCAAGAAGGCAAGTGTTGGCTTCCTTAGCTGGTCTAATATCTAAGCCTCCAAGGTGTCTCGGCCTAGCAATCTTTTTCCAGCTAACCAAATGCAGACCTTTGTTGTTTGTACCTCTCCAGATAAAATTACGGGTGGTTTGATCAATGCTATCACAAATGTTTTGAGGAAGCCAATTAATCTGCATATAATAGGACGATATTGAAGATAAAATAGATGTTGCAAGAGCCAATCTACTTGTCTTGTTGAGCAGTCTGTTCTTCCAAGAAGCTAGCCTTGTTTGCATTTTTTCAATGATGAAATAGAAATCAATTCTTTTCAGTCTCCCTTTGAGCATAGGGAAACCCAAGTATTTATCAAGGGATGTTGTGCTTCGAATGCCAAAAATATTTGTGATGTTGTTGATTTTCCCTTGAGGAGTACCTGAAGAATAAAAAGCTCTTGCCTTGGAGAGATTGATTTTCAAACCGGATGCTTGACTGAACCTTTCAAGTAAATTAGTGACAAATCTAAGTTGAGAGTTTCTAGCTTTCATGAAGAGAAGAACATCGTCCGCAAAGAGGAGGTGAGATATTTGAGGTCCTCCACTAGAGATACATATGGGTTCCCAATTCCCTTGAAGAACTGCATTACTTATAGTAACAAAGAGCTTTTCCATGCAAATAATAAATAGGTATGGAGAAAGAGGATCACCTTGTCTTAGGCCATGAGAAGGCTTAAAAGAAGGCATTTTGTTTCCATTCCATAAAATAGAGAAAGTGGGAGAGGAAACACAGTGCATAATGAGCTCGATGGTAATGTCTGGAAACCCAAAGTATTGAAGGCAAGTGCTTAAGAAATCCTAGTTAACATTATCAAAAGTTTTCTCCAAGGCAAGCTTAAAAGTCACATAACCTTTCTTCTTTTTGGACCTTCTCATGAAATGAACAATTTCCTGCAAAACAATTGAATTGTCACTTGTTCCCCTACCAGGCAGAAAACTGCTTTGATAGGGGCCAATAATATTTGTAATATTACATAAGCTTTTGTGATGATCTTGTAGACAATGTTGCACAAGCTGATGGGTCTAAAATCTTTGTAAGTTTTGGAAGGTTCAAATTTTGGAATAAGTGCAATGAGAGTGTCTGAAACTCCGGATCAAAGTAACCAGTTTGAAAAGCTGTGTGGACTAAATGGAATATATCTCCGGGTCACATACCATTTATTGAGGAAAAATTAGTGTATTTTTTTCATACAAAATTAATTATATTTTTTAATACGTGTGAAATGTCTAAAATATCTTTTTTTTTTAAGGATTTGTTACGTCCAAAATATCTTATAACTTGGGACATAGGGAGTATCATTTTAATACTAGACCTTGTTTTAGTCATCTGCATGGCACTAAATAGAATCGTTCATGCAATAATGTAGTGATTATGCCATGAATGAGGTACTACTATATTTTTGTTTAGGGGAATGATGTACTAGTACTAGTATATATCAACACTTTTTTTGGGTAGTATATTTTTTTTCCGGAGTAGTTTATGGTTAATTTTGACAAGAAATCACCCCTTTAATTGTTTTTCTTTATCTTTTAGTTAAATAAATGATTTTCACATATTTTCAGTTTTCTTTTATTTATTTTTGTAATTTCGTCATCTAGTAAGACTTTGTTTATTTGGATTTTTCGGCTTTGTGGAATGTGTTTTTGATTTTCCATCTTAGTGTAATATTAATTTGATTCATGTTGAAAGATTAACTTTGATCAAGTTCAGATTCAATCAATGAATTTTGCGTCGTCAATATTGCAGATTCAGAAACATGAGTATTCTGATGACTTCAATATAACTATATTCGTAAACATATGTATTAGGCCGTTTTATGCTATTAATTAACATATATTATGTGAGTTTGCTCGCAAATTCATTCTTTTTGTTTATTGCGACTTTAAATTTATATTGTATTGATACACTCTATCAATTTAAAAGAATAAATTTAAGTGAAAAATGAAGTAATTTGAGCTAAGCTTCAAGGAGTACCAATTCAATTGTCTTCCCATAAACATCACACAATAAATATTTGAATCTAAGAATCTAAGCCTTGTATTGTATTGTTTCGTGTAGGATGAATCTAACTAAACCTTGATCTCTAGGAGGGTGATATGGTAAAAGACATACAATTATTTAGAGGTTTTACGTTACGCGGCTTGTCGACGTTCTAGTTATAGTTGAACTTTCTCTCAAAAAAAAAAGAAAGGTTATAGTTGAACTTACTTGTAACATAAACAATCATGATTGATTGGACGATATTTTCTAGAACAAACCAATTAATAATCGACGCGTGTGTGGGATGGTTTAAATGAACGGGGCATCACCTTCGTCACAATTTATGTTGTTGTATCTTCATTGTGTGGTACTTAGATAAAGAATATGAAAGTGCATGTAGAAGTGGAAAGATGTGTTACATTTACCATATCATCCTCCAACAATTTGGACAAAAAGTTGATAATCACTATTCTAAGGTAATTAAGAAAGAGTCATTAGATTTTTTTTTTTTTTAAAGAGAAATATAGAGATTTGAGTGATATGGAGGTTTGGGTTCAATTCTTTCTCCAAATAAAAAATAGCAACTAATTTTGAAAATTAAAATTAAATAATAGATATAGTTAGAAAAAAGTTAATAAAATATATCCGTTAATTTGTAAGGAGACTCTTACACAAAGGCAAAAAATAATAATATCAAAAATCTTATAATTGGGGACAAATTAAAAGTAGTAAATAATTAATTATATGCTATTAAGTCTCTTTTTGATAAAGAGGAAAAATAACAAAGAAAACTAAGGAACAAAACGAGGGAAAAAATATCTACAATCATCGGCCAATAAAAGTTGTAAAGAAAGAGCAAGGGGAAACTCCCTCAATCACTCAATATAAAATAATTGATATGTTGTTTTCTTGAGCATTTTATTTCCACCGAAAACAATAAATTATATCAATATATCAAATAAAATTTCCAAAACTTCTATATTTCCATTTATGAATACCATTTTCCTGCATATGAATTTCCTTACTTAGAGCAATCCATGCTATCAGAGATAGGAAAGCTGAGAGTAGTGTTACACATAAGAGGAAGATCTTGTATTCTAGAAGGGTCCAATGCTAGTGTTGTCCCCTTCATCATGTCTTGAATACACCAACAAATGAACATAGGATTTGTCCTATGTTGGGCTAATATGTTAAGCTTGTCTACATGTTGGCAACATCTTCTCAAGGGTATACTATAACCGTAAATTTCATTTGAATCAGTCACCAAGTATGGCAAGCAATTTGTGAAGTATTCAAATATACGTTCACAAGTAGAGAAAGTAGATTCATGGTACACTTTTGTTGCATTTGCATTGTTTGATACAAAAATTAGAGACATTGATAGTAATAGTACTATGATGTACACAATGCGATCATTAGCCATTGTGTTAGAAGAGGTTAATGCTTAGGATGTGGGTTTTCTATGTTTTATTTATAATAACTACCTGTGCTTCAAATTATAACTATGTTTAATTAGCCACCTTTGTCAAAAAATAAATAAATTAGCCACTCCTTAAATTCCTCAAAACCGTTGATTTATACACTTTCCCTCAAGGAAAGCAATGTTTTGTTTCCATAGTTTGGGCTGTAAATGTAATGCAACAAAATGATAATATAATAATACAATTAAAAAAACAATTGTTTTGACCATATACAAGCTGTCAAATGAATTGATCCGATCAGTCTTAATTCCATGGACTAGCATACATAAATAGCTTAGATCGATCAAGTCCACTTGCTACAAGGAATCAAAACATTAATACATTATTTAAAAGTTTGAAGCAGAGAGAAAGTGAGCGACTCAATTTGAGTTTAAAGGGAGAAGAGGTCTGCCTCCACTGCGACATCTTCTCCCCCTCAAGCGTGGGGAAACATTTCCATTGCATGAATCTACATGTGATGTTGTGTTTGAAGAACAATACTCATGAGTCATGACAATGCAACTAAGTTTTATAAAAAATGAAAAATAAATGTCTGCCTTGAAGATTTTGCTCATCCAACCAACTAGAACGTCTCCATAATTTCCTGAACGTTGTAGTGGGCATAAAAATGGGACAAAGAAATCGCAAACTTGGGTCACACGGTAAAGGTATGGTGGGAGGCATAAGGAAAGGGACAACTAAATCTAAATCTTGAACTTGTATCACACAAGGCAAAGACATGTGCCAGATATGTGGATCTATATATCTATCTCAGCACATTATTCAAGGGATCTTGGATCACAGATTGTACCAATAATTCGATATTCATACCCAATTTGGCCTTGGCCTTGGCCTATATGTTTGACATTCTTTTGAGATTTTTTCTAGAGAATTTAAAAAAATTTGAAACTATTTATGTTTGTTTATTTCACTTAAAAATTACTTTTAAAAAAATGATTTTTAACTAGTTCATGTGTTATCTTGTTGTGTTTGAAAAAAAACTAGATTTTGAAAAAAGTAAATCCTAGTAACTTTTCATTCTAGAATCGAAAATAATTTTTCGAAAACCTAAAACAAATACTTAAAAATGATAAAAGTGATTTTTTTAAAAGAAAAATAGATTATTTATTAAAAAATCTAAAATAAATGCACATGAAGATTATTTTCATCTCTTACACAATATTTTTTAGAAATGAACTGGCTAGTTCAATCAATTGAACCAGTTTATCAATTGGTTAATTTGATCTCAGTTGATTCTTTTTAATTTGACACAATAAAATCAAATGAGTCTCATACCGGTTAATATATTATTTTTGACTTATTTAAAAAAAATTATGTTTTAATAGTTATATATATTTTTTCCAGTATTCAATGTAGAATATTTATCTTTTTTCTTCTCTTGCCTCCTTTGCCCTCAATTATTGGTAGTTACTTACTTACTTTGCAAAGAAAAACATGACAATAACCCCTTAACAACTGTATTATGGGTTATTATAGTCTTATATGTAAGCTTCCAGGGATGGTTGGTATACTGAGTTTAGGGTCCAAGCAATGATGATTTGTGATTTTCAGTACAATAACAAAAAGAAAAATACTAACAAATGTTTTTTAGGGTATTGTTTAAACATAAAAATAATACAAAATTGAACCTTGGTATATAAAATTAACAGTCAAGCTAGAAAGGAATATGTATTATGTTCAACTTGTCTAATTTTTCCACTTAACAGTAATTAATCCAATAATACTCCACCATCCCTTATATATAGGCACTAAAATAAAGTTTCGAAAATCGAGAAAAATACTTGAAGTAATAAATTTGTCAAATGTGTCCCTTAAACAACTGTTTAAAGGAATGATTTGAGCTTTTTCTTGTTTTGATTTTCATTTGTTTTATTTATTTATATCTTAATTGGTTCCCAAAGATGCTACTACAGAACCAAAAAAGTTGACTCAATAACAAACATTGGTTCCTATAAAACAGTCACCAGTTTAGCAGCAGATCAGACACTGCCACAAACGGTAACTTGTTCACATCCATCAAAGGAGAAAGCCACTTCTGCATTGCGAAGAAGCAGTTGGAATCAAAGGTTAAAGTAGTGAGAGTGCCTTTGTCTCAAGATATTGATTTAGGCAAGTGTAACTTTTGTTCTATCATTCATCTTGATTTGTTAGAGAGCACAAGCTTGAGGTCCATATCATTCCAATGACAAACAATTTGATGACTTATTAGGAATTTGTTATAATTTATGAGACAACAAAAAAATTGATGTAAAAGGCTATCTTGTGCATTAATATATGTATTTACATGAAATAGGAGGGTTTTTATTTAGATTACTTGTAAAACAAGTCAATAAATGTCATGTAAAATAACTGGAATTTGACGCTTATCACTACCTAACATTAAATTTTGGTTACTCATCATCCATTTATTTTTTGGTCAAGAACTATAAACATGTCACCAAGAAAACATCAAATGCCTTTCTGATAGACAGGACTGGTCCAAACACTTTACGGGCCTTAGGCAAAGTATGCGAAACGGGCCACCTACATAATACGTCATAATTTTTTTCTTGATAAACAATGAATAATACATGCATTAGATATGGTGGTTGACAAAATATTTGCCATTTTCTATCACTAATCTCATCATTGCTTAATTTTTTGAATAATTGACATATGATAAATGCCTAAAATATTGTCATTGGAAAATTAAGATTCATTTCTCTAGTAGACCTTTTTTTCAACTAGAATATCCCTTATGTGTTATCAAGATTCTCCTAATTTCTTGGATCATAAATCTCAAAATGAGCAATTCCAATATTAGATGCATTTCACATATCATCAGCAAGATATCAAACAAAGAATTTGACACCCTTGATGTGTTTTGCTGATTTTATGTTTACGTTTCTACAGAGTTTTGGTTTTTTTGTTGTGTTGTTTCAGTTTGCTAAATCTTTGAGTTGCTATACAAACCCCCCTAATGTAAAAAAATCGGTTTAAAGGTTGTTGGACTGAAGCTTTGGTATTGCTGACTTTTGGACCCTTTTGGTGCATTTGCTATACAAACCCTCCTTATAAAGACGTATTACCATATACACACACATAGAAAAATGTTTTGTTGGCCCCCTTACAGGAATGGACCCTAGGTGGTCGCACCATGGGCCTATGCCTAGGGTTGGCCCTGCTGATAGACATCATCTTTGAGATTCTTCGTAGATGAGGTATGAAATATCATTACAAGTTACTATAAATAATGAATAAAAACATCATATGCCTTGTTAGTGACAAAAACACCAAAATGTAGCTTCGAAAAGGAAAAAGTGCACGAAAAAGTTGATGCACCGCTCCTTAATATTTCCTTTCAGAAGGTGGTGCTGGAGAAATTACTGGGATGAGACGCAAACTAGGTCGCTCTCTTTAAGACATTTTGCGGTACCGCCAAAAATTATGCAAACAGACTATCAACCAAACGGACTCGAGGATAAAATGACTCAGTTACAATTGTATCAAATTCCTACTGCAACGAAGGATCCGTTGTAGAAATACACTCTCTATATGGTACTTTAGACCACTCGATATGATACAAGACCAATTTAACTTTCGAAGGGGAAAACAAATTAAGGGACAATGGAAGGATCTTTTTTGAAGGGACCTAAAGAAAGAGGGAGAAAACAGCTCGTAAGACTGTCGAACAAAAAAAGGGAGATGAGAGAAAACTCTCTAACTACAAAATTGTTATGGTACATTTTAAAGTCTGATTGCTTAAGAAACGAGGTTAATGATATTGTATACACAACACCCACACTCCTCATCCAAACATTCCACCTTTTACAAAGACAAAACCATGAAGGATTTACACAAAAAACAAACAATACCTCGAAAGCTGGTGTAATGAACTTGGAGTTGGAAGAAAACAATGAAATTGAGGTCTCACATTGACTGGAGATTGTTTCGATACGCCTTAAAGTCTCACATTGCTTTAAAATTGAGGTCAAAAGTAGTTTATAAGCAACACGCACTCCTCAATCAAACGAGACGTCTTTTATAAAAGAAAAACTACGAAACAAATAATACATCAAAAGGTGGTGTGACATATTTGATGTTGGATCAAAACAAAAATCAACAGAAAACCAATGTAATGGTTGAGTTTTTCTTTTGTCGATAAAAATGTAAGTTCAGTTTAAATCAGATTAATATTCTTTTTATATGTAAGTTGAGTTTTGATCAGATTAATATTCTTTTTTATACATGAAACATTTTTTTTGACAAACCGACATTGATTGGATCATAGTTTTTTGATTGTGCGTGTTGTTAACATTAATATGAATCATTGTTAAAATTTTAAACGATTTTCATATATTAGTTCATCTTAGATTATATGAAATACTTTCCCACTTGAAGCAGCCTTCTTTTTTTACACTAAAAATGTAGAAATTTGCTCATAATTTTGTGCTAAGAAGAAGGACACGTCACATTCAACATATGCGTTGCTAGTTGCAGGTAGTAACTATGGAGTATAGTCTATGGAATGGAGTGGAATGAACTTGAGCCAGCCAACCAGGTGTGTGAATATGGTGCCACGAGCTTAATTAATTCATGTGACTATTATATGAATATAAAGTCATCCAGCACACATGCTACACGTATACAATTTTCTATTTTTGTATTCCAATTCTAATGAAAACAAAATATAATTTATACCACATGATCAATTGTTAGTTGACATAATCAATCATCAATATTAATTGTTAAGTTATGAATAAATATTACAATCATCTAAGTGGAACTGAATTTGATAATTCAAGCAATGCTGTTCATGGTTTATGGAAGAAAGAATGTGATTGAAAAGAAATACTCCACTAAAAATGTTTGGCCAAATTCTCCAACAAAAATTAATGATAAACAAAATGAGTAATACTTTGCACGAATAATATAGTTAAAAAAAAATTAGAAAGTTATCGATCACAAAAAATGTAATTCAAAAATGTTTCTCCAACTCCAAATTTGATATCAACATTATATCTTTGGTTTTTTACTTTTATATTATTTCTTCCTCTTCCTGATTTCTATGCTAAACATATTTGAGTTGAATTTTATACAATATTTGATTTGTATGTGTCTAAATAACATCTCTAATCCCCTAAAAAAATATATCTAATATGATATTAATCACGTATAGTTCATTTTTTTTCTAGTAGCCTAGTGGCTGAGCTCACACAATTAAATGTGGAGAAGTGGAGTGTCTGGGGTTTAAACCCTATCTCTACATAAATTATGTAATACCCCTACCAACTGAGCTAAACTCATGGAGATAATCACACACACACGTATATATATAGGTTTTGCTAGAAGACACCTTTTATGAAGGTGTCTTTTAGCAAATTATTCTATGAGCATTTGCTAAAAGACACCAACTAATTTTTATGAAGGTATCTTTTAACAAAGTTATAACTAAAAAATGAAAATCACACATTAAAGTGTGGATTGCTAAAAGATACTTTCATAAGCGACTTCTAGTATAACCTTATATATATATATATTTGGAAAAGTAGTCTACTAATTAAGACTACAGATGTGAGTATATATAAAAACAATGAAGGGTTACGTAAGCTATAAGCCTATAAAAATATGGTCGGTTGGTTTATCTTATCCTTTACTTAAAACTCTATACATCACAAAATATATTTATTCAATTTTTTTTAAACAATGTATTAAAAATAGGAAAATTCAAACAAGGGTTCTTAAGACACTCCTTAATGACCTTTAAATAATACGTTTTTATTGAAATTGATTTATTCAATACATTGAAAATTAAATTATTTAATTTTTTCTATAAACAATTTTTTAATTAATTTTTTAAAAAGTGTCAATAAAACACTCGTTAGCAAAACCTTTAAAAATAGTAATCAAAATATTGTTTTATTACTGCCCACAGATACACGTTTAATTAATTAAAATGTATCGTGAGAGGGGCTTTTAAGGTGAACCACACCTTTGTAAATGTTCAAGGAATGTTTTTGGAACATTTTTTAAAGATCTTAAATGATAAATTTTTATAACAATTTATATATTTCATACATTAAAAATTAAAATAGTTGATTTTCTTAAGAAATAATTTTTTAATTTAAAATTATTAACGAATGTATAGTGACACTCGTTAACCAAATTTGTGGTTAACTAAGACAATAATTTGATTGATGTCAGATAAACACATTATTTTCTAAAAAAATTAAAAAGTAAAATGTTGTTTTTAATTAACAGCGATTGGGTAATACATGTTAAAATTTGTGTACTATAAATTTTAGAGTGCAAATATAATTTTAGTAGAGTTTAAATTTGCTAAAAAAAATTTCTTTATATTTTGTAAGCCGTCATCAAAACTCTAGTTTATTCTCATTCATCCATCAAATATGAGTGATTTAAGGTTAATTTTTGACCCAAAATCACCATTCTATCTTGTTTTTCTCTTTCCTTTTATTGAATAAGTGATTGTTATATCTATTTCATTTTTTATTTTGAATTCGTCGACATAATGTGACATTGGTTTGTTTGTCGTCTTTGTGCGATATTGTTTATCTTTCTTGTTTCGTTCAATATTTGTTTGATCCAGATTTTTAGATCAGTTTCGATCCAATGCAAATTTAATCAATGACTTTGACGCCGTCTACGTTGCAGATACAAATATATGAGTTTTTCGAAGACTTGAATATCATTATATGTGTAGCTTTTGTACTTTGTTTAAAGTTGTGAGATTGTTTGTAGATTATTTTTGTTATTAATAAATTTAGATTGTATCATTGTACTCTATTATTTTGAATAAATTAATATGATTTATTTTTATCAAAAATAAAATTTTAGTAGAGTTGACCATGAAAAAAACATGTGTATGAATGAAGTAAAACATGGTTGAAAATTGTTATCCTCATCAATGTCACATTCACATTTATAAAACGTGTTCTTGTCTTTATTTATCTTCTTGTCTTTTTCTTCAATGTGAAAACAACAAAAGTTCACATTTTTGCACACAAACTAAGTAACATATTTGCCACAAAATTCTCTTCTTTATCTCTGAATCAACCTCAAGCTACATCCATGGCGTCTGAACCATCCTTTCTTCGTAACTACAATTCCGAGGGCCATAAAGATGACATCTTTTGTTCATACGATGATTATACCAACGAGGATTCTTCTTGTGGCACTCATATTGATTCCAATAAGGTAATATACCCATATGGGTTCTTGATCCTTTTTGTTGTTGATTTCATGTGTTTTATCCTTTTTGGGTAATTTTAGAATTTGGGTCTTGTTCTTTGGATGAAGAAGTGATTAAATTTTAGGGAAGTTTTCATTTTTAAGCAATATTTTATGATTGTTGGTAAAGGGATTGTGTGATTTTGTGAGAGGATTACAAGGCTTTGAGTCAAATCATTGTGCTGATCCTGTTTTGAGGAGAAGAGATTATTTCATTTTTAACAACTTTTTGTGGAAATTGTTTGATGATTTGATCTTACTCAAAAGTGATTTATCAATCATTTCACCTATGGCAAAACTTGAAAATGTAATTTTTTTTTTTTAACCATGTTATTGGTGGGAAGTATTTGGTGACGGATGATGACTAATTTCCGTCGGGAACCTGGCGGGTTTCCCCTCCCAACCATATTTTTTCCATCCACATGGTTAAGAAATAGGGTTTATTTGAATGTAATCTATTTTTGGTTTATTCTAGGAGAAAATAGGATACACACCGACGGTGTAAAATAATTTCACACTGTCTCATCCAATAACAACCGTGAATTCCGCCAAATTATCCCACTAAACCTCACTTTTATGGTATGACGTGGAGAAATGGTTGATTTCTATTAAACTCTTATGCTAATGTAGTTGCATGATCGGGTGAAAATGAAGAAGTTATCAAGTTCATATACTTATTTTAGTGTACTTAAATAGATGCACTTCTTCAGCAAGGATTAACAGGCATAACTTGTTTTCCATAAGAATTAGGATAAGCTAATTGTGATAATCTCACTGTGTTTAGTGGTTATTAACTTCCTATTCTCGTTAATTACAATTTCGATGAACTCAAAAGGGAGGCCTTTAGTAATCTTGATCATTCTCAAGCTTATAATTTTTATATTGGAGTGTATAATTGTGATGATATGGAAGATGAACATACCATCAAACCTTCTGACTGGTTTGATGATTATGAATCTTGTGTACTTTATATGCCTCTCAAGTGATTCTGTGTCTTGTATCGACAAAATTTACCTTTTTCACAGGATTTTCACATTTCAAGGATGGTAAAAACATCAACATTTCCTGCTACAGCTTATAATTCACCTGAAGTTTCTTTAAGCCAAGATGTTATTGCAACAACGGTTGAGAAGAGTATGAAAACATGTACCGATAACCTTATGCGGTTTCTTGAGGGAATCAGCTCTAGGCTATCACAATTGGAGTTATATTGTTACAATATTGACAAATCAATTGGAGAAATGAAATCGGAGTTAACTAGTGACCACGAGGAGGCCGATTCAAAACTCAAATCTCTTGACAAACACCTTCAGGAAGTAAGTGTTATCTTTAATTGATAGATTCTGCACTATCCGCTGAGTTACCTTACCAAACTAAAAACCGGCCATACATTGAATAGTTTGCTTTTCTAAGCTTAGAGTGTACTTTATTTTTCTAAATTTGCCGTCTGTTTATTTTTCTGTGTTGGTCATGTAGGTTCATAGGTCTGTACAAATTTTAAGAGACAAACAAGAGCTAGTTGAGACTCAAAAAGAATTAGCCAAACTTCGACTTGCTCGGAAAGGATCACCTTCCTCAAGCCATTCACAGTCCAACGAGGAGAGATTTTCACCTTCTGCAATAGATCAAAAGGGAACTGATAATGCATATGTTACGTCATATGATCCACATAACAAGCAGCTAGCTCTTTCCCTTTCTCATCAAGTTGCCTTCCAGCAACAGCCTATAGCCCCCTCATCTCAAGCTCCGTCCCCGAATGTGACCGAAACCACACAACAACCTCGTTATTACACGCTGCCCACGGCTTCACCCAACCCACCAGCTGCGGCCCAGCTTCCTCAGAATCAGTATTTTCCTTCTAATCCACAGTACCAATATCATCCATCAACATTATCTCAAGTAACCCAGTCCTCGACTGTGCAACAATTTTCTCAGTATCAGCAGCCGCAACAGAAGCAGCAATGGTCTCAACCGTTGCCTCAGCAGGTGCAACCTATGCAACCACCCTTAATGCATTCTCAAATGAGACCCCCATCTGTAAATGCTTATGCTCCGTACCTTGCAAGCCAAGCTACAAGTCCACCTCCTACTGACACATTTTCGAACAGCATGCCGATGCAAAAGCCATATTCAGGGACTCCACCACAAACAAGGGGTCATCATCCAGCCCACCAAGGTAATTTGTATGGAACTAGTGGGGTCCATGCGCCGCCTCCTCCTGTGAGCGCGTATGTGATGAATGAAGGGGAGGGTGGAAGAGCAAGTTACCCTCCTCAACCTTCTCCATTTGCTCAAGGTGGATATCCTCCTCAAAATGCTTCCCTACAAAATTCTGCACCGCATAATGTAACGGTCAGGAATCCTAGCCAGCAGCAACTTATGCGTAGCCATCCTTACAATGAGTTGATTGAGAATTTGGTGAATATGGGAGTCAGAGGTGATCTTGTGGTAAGCATTATTCAAAGGATGGAGGAAACTGGTCAGTCTGTAAATTTTAACTCTGTACTTGACAGGTTGAATGCACATAGTTCACTGGGTCCCCAGAGGGAATGGTCAGGGTGAAGAACTTATACTGCATATTCTGTTTGAATAATAGTGTCCGGCAATAGTGTTACATAGCATGTCATGGATGACTATGAGCAATGTTGTCTAGCAATGTGCACAGTACTATTTTTTTGGCAATGTGCACAGTACTATAGTGTATACTTCCACGTTTGTAATATTTGAGAATTACTAATATATGATATGATTTTATGTTCTTTTTCAAAGAAAAATGATTTAATGATGGTTCAGCATAACAATTTTTTTTTTGCGAATAAATCAATTATTCTGAGGAAAGGAGTATGTCCACAAGAATCTATTCAAAAGAAAAACTGTAAAAAAAATTAATGTGTAAAAGTTAAAGAAAATAAAAAAGGAATTACCTAATCCATGGCGGCGATTTTACGCAATGAAAGATATAGTATGAGTCATCATAAATTATCAATTAAACCTAATTAATTTTTCATAGACAGCACCTCTTCCTTGCTCAGCAACAAATCCGCCGCAGCGACCTACAGCACACAATGGTGACAACAAGGCAAGGCAAAAGGAACTCATACACTATCAGAGGCACCGACACGACCGTTACAGGTAATCCCTCAAATCATTTTCTTCTTGCAACTACCTGTTAAGCAAACTGCTTAAAATCGTTCCTTTTGCGGAATTGAGTGAAGTAGATGGTCCAAAAACATGGTTTCAAATTGCACCCGCAATTGCGGCTGCAATATTGCTTTTATGGCGGCCTCTTCAACATCACACTGCAATTGTGGTGTGATCTTCAATTACGTGTACTTGTAGTGTGATCTTCAATCACGTGTACCACATCCTAGCTTCCACCAACTACCCCAAAACCCTAGCACATATATGTGGAGCAAACTAAAACATCTATAAAATTATTTCACGCCGCACTGACCGCAATGTGCGTGGCAACATCCACAATGACAACCGTAATTTAAAACCATGTTCAAAACCATTTCAGGATCATTTATGTAAATTCTGATTCAAATTTTGATTTTGCTTTTTTTGTTTTGATTGCAGTTGGAGACTATGTTTTGCTACGCCCTACCGAAGGGAACAGACCAATTGTGGCCCGTGTGGAGAAATTTGAGCAGGATAATGTGGACAGAAAAAGAGTCCATGTAAGGAGGTTCTATCGGCCTGAAGAAATCGTTGGAGGACGCCAATGTTATCATGGACATAAGCAGCTGTTTTTGTCTGATCAGTATGATGTTCACAGTGCTGACACAATTGAAGGGAAGTGTTTTGTGCACCCTTTCGGCAAGAAGCCTAAATATGAAACTGCCAACGATTACTTTTGTAGGTTTCCGCGAAATATCAAAAATTGAGTATTTTATGAGATTTTTTGAAAGAAAAACTGTTGATTATGGTTTTATGTTTTGAAGATTTTGAAAGTGCGAGATGCCTTGTAACCTGGATAGGTGAATTGCAATGAACGGTGAATTGAATTTTGGTTTTGTGTGAATTATTATGCAAGGGTTTATTTTTGTTGAGCTTGCTTAAACTCTATGATCATATTTACTACCATACATTCATATGGTGCATCTGAGAAGTAATGTTGTGTTGGTTTTGTGAACCAGTTTATGTCTTTATAGATCTTATGAAAGAATCACTTCAATTTCCGAATGCGTGGGTTTTTTCTGAATGTTTATCTTATTGAGATGTTTAGGTGAAGAAACCCCATGCTACTTCCTACTTCAATGGGATTTCTGCACCTAAACAGATCACATTGATACAGGAAGTAGTCCGGGACAGGCGATGTGCTTTTGCTTGTCCTTTTGATTAGAGATACATTAGATACAGTAATTGGATATTGGTCTTATAAAGTTATTTTCTTTTTCAAAGGAAAATAGATGAACCCTTTGAGCAGCTAGTTGAAGTTGGCCATGTATTGAAGCTAGTTTTACCATGGAAGTTGCCTACTGTTTCTTATGTTCTGATAACAATTCTGTTGATGTGACATGTCACATGTGTGTTTCTTCATTCTTGGTACCATGGTT